>BNJU01005571.1_pt1 | contig 129268 bp, 173 predicted proteins | sample 8539281 | NCBI WGS metagenome assembly BNJU01 (sample SAMD00202456, study PRJDB9452) | human saliva metagenome | isolation source: human saliva | place: Japan | reverse complement strand
TTTAACCGAACTTGCATGCCCTAACCTTTTCTATCAATCGATATCCATAGAGGTCACTTGTAAATCGCGACCGCCTATGCTTTGCCGAAATGGCTGTCACAATAGGGACAAATAAACGTATAATTTTCTTTTACAGAAAATATTTTATCACAATCTAAACACTTTCCTTCAATAGGAATAGTATTGAATTTTCAGTAGCGCGGCCTTCCGCAGTTCCCTTTTGTAACGGCTTTCCCAACAAAATAACAATGAATCAGGTCTCTACCCCACTCATTAACCCCTAAGTCTAGTTGAATAGAATGAATGACTGTGCATCGTGTTGACGTAAGGTATCGAGCGCTACATCAAGAATACCTTCTGCTATAGACATCTCATGCATGGTATGCCTCATATACAGCTTCAAGCATCATTGTCGTTGTTGCAGAGTCCAACACCTCCTGGCGCTGGAGTACTGCAGATGCAATATCTTTTACCGCATCACAATCAACATCACCTACCGTTTTGCCGTCCAGTTCATTAATACCTACATCAATAACAGCACCTGCTTAATCATATTCGCTGTAATCATATGAGCACGACCAGCCGCAGCAATAATAATATCACCACGCTTTTACTTGCTCTGCTAGATCAGAGTTCTCGAATGGCACATTGTAACAGTACCATGCGCAGCAGAGTGCCATAAGCAGCTACGGGTTTACCGATAACTTGGCTACGACCGATCTACATACCCACATGTTTTACCTTCTAAAGGAATATTATAGTGATTTGAACAGCTATGCACAAGCCTTAGCCGTACAAGGAGCAAGCCACCCTTTACCAGCTGTTACTAAACCGATGATTATATGTAGTAAGACCATCAATATCTTTTTAGGATCTAACATATCGATAAGAGCTTTCTATCAATGTGTTTAGGCATCGGCATTAGCGTAAAATTCATGAATAGATGCATCAGTATTTAATTTCCTTTGCAACGCTGCTACTACTTATCCTGTGTTGCCGTTTCAGGTAATTGCTTTTAACACAAAACCATAGCCAAAAATGGCTGTCCATAAATGTACTGTCGTCACATATGAGCGCCGTGGTCTTCACCAACAAGTAACACTGCCATAATCACAGAGTCTGCCATACTGCTGCAACTTTTTCTTTGTAAAATCTGCCTTGTGAGCATCTCAGCCGCTTTTACCTGCACTGGTCGATCATAGCCATCTCCATTCATTCAAACTATCTATAGAAAAGAGTGCCTCCGGAGAGGCACCCCAAAGTCTCTTATTCTATTATATAACGAACTGTCTATCTAATTTCTGAATTGTCTACTAAAGTGAACGGTACTCGCCGTCACTGCTGAACAGTAGTGCCTCCACTTTCATCTTGAGAAACGAGCAATACCCGTTCCATCCGGGTTTAAAGCAAGTCCCCGCCTTATGTAGCCAATCACGTACCTCACCATAGGTGAAGCCCGTAAAAGTTAGGGTAATGTCACGGAACCATCACTAGAAAAGATTTGTTCTGGTAATGTGTTGCTAGCTTTAACAGCTACAGGGTACTATTCTCTTTAACATATGGAGCTCATCGGCGATACCGCATGTTGAGACACGATGTCTTTAAATACTGGCGCTGCAATTTGGCACCATAACAGACCCTGAGGATCATCAATAGCTGACAAGAACCACAAATTTTGGATCTCATAGGGGCCAAAAGCCGATAAAGGATGCAATGTATTGACCATCGAGATAACCGCCATGTTTAGTGTCTAGTTTTTGCTCGACCAGTTTTACCACCGAAGTGATAGACCTTCCACCATCGCTTTTGTTACCACCGCCTTCAGACACCTCTTTTCCAGATATCTACAATGGTTTTTAGCCGTTCTCTGGCAACTGGTTGACCTACATACAGATGTTTCAGTAGTGCTTGTTACTTCCCTTGAGATTACTATAAGACTTGATAATATGCGGACATCATAGCATTAGAAAGAGCGCACCAAAGACACGTACCATTTGTAGCGGCGTAACCGCAATACCTGACCGATGGACATAGTCACTACATCTAGCTTACTCATATCCTCTGGATTATACAGAGATACCTGCCCTTCACCAGGCAATTCAATACCTGTTTCAGAGCCAAAACCATAATCGCGTACATATTTAGAAAGGATATCTGCTCAGTTGTTGATGTACCAATTTCTGCCATACCTGTATTGATGAGAATACTTCAAAGATATTCAGCAATCGAACTGGTCCCATACCACTCACCATTCCAGTTTCTCATCACATGACCATTCGCTACCGAAGGCCCCTATCATTGTACACCGTTTCTAATTTCACTTTCCTGATGCAAGAGCTGCAGATGCAATGATTGGGTTTGAATGTAGAACCTGGTTCGTATAAAGTTAGTAACCGTAATATTTTGAAAGCCCTTCACTTTGGTTAGTAATTGGCATCATAGCTTGGACGATTGGCCATCGCCAAAATTTCACCGGTCTTGGGATCCATAACGATAACGCTAGCATGTTTAGCCCCTGTATCAGCCATCGCTTTTATCAAGCGCGTTCTGCAATAAATTGAATGGTCGCATCGATTGGTTAATGTTACGCTTTACCCTTATCAGGTAAGAACTTGGACAATACGGAACCAAAGATAGCATTACTCTTTTGTTATCGGTAGCAACGATTTCTTGCTGTACTTTAACTCGTCTCATCAAGGACCATTTCGAGCCCATCAAGGCCTTTTATCATCGGTGCCTGCAAACCCCAATATTTGGGCCGCTATACACCATTTGGGTAATAGCGTTTGGACTCTTCCACAGAAAAGTTAAGGCCTGCAATATTATTATCCTAATAACTTGTGCCATCTTATGACTTGTCCGCATCCATCATGCGATTAATCCATACGAAGGCAGAATCCTCTCTACAGAGCTTTCAATATTTCTTTCGACATGGTTACATATGGCGAGATGAGTTCCCAATCTCTTGGGGAGACTGTTTAATCATCTTAGGTCCGCATACAAAGATTTTGTAACCACACTCATCGCCAAAGGCTTTACCATTACGGTCATAGATCGTACCGCATGGCGATTGTAATTTTCTATTCTACTTGAACCTGTAATAAAGTCTTCTCCAGGTCAAATGTATCAAAGACCTGCAACTGTGTAAACTTCCTATGAGGACGAAAGGCAACAGTCAGTGAGAATGGCAAGACACCAAGTAGTACGACTCTAACCACTCATGCGTGCAACGTTTATTTAGTAAATTCATCATTTCTCCACTGGACGGCGTAACTTATGGTCTAATGCGTCATATACGCATCTGGTTTATTGGGAATCAACCCCATTTTGTACCTGACCGAATAAATACTGCAATCCTTTCCCCCACTTTGTTTTCCCAGCGAAGCTTAATCACTCGTTCGTCATAATTTAAAGTCCTTTGAGGCGCATGCAGGCATTCTCAAAACTAAGATCTGCCATACATTCTCCAAAGGCTAATGTTCCGTCGATGAGTAAGGTTTCCCAACCCAATACATCGGCAGCGACAAACTTAGTAATTGTTCCCATGCAGTGCGCATAATTTGACTATCTCGAATTCACCACTACGGGCTTCCTTTGCGAAGCTATTTTTCTCGTTTGCATCGCCATTTTGTACAAAAATAGTGGAAAACGCATGTGATCACAACCACGCCACGCGTTTTACAAAGGCCTTCGGATATCCTAGTCGGGTTAGTAACGTTTCCGCCATCTTCCGCCCCTGGTGATCATGCCCACGATCCGTAAGGCGTCCATTCATAACAGCACGTACCGCTGGCATTCCCTCGCCATCATGAATAAGGCACCCCAACGCAAGCACCAAATCCGGCTCCGTATGGGACACAACGCCATGATGTGCGATACCAACCATCGAATTCGTGAAAAGTCCTTTTCTTGGGGCAAATTAAGAGATGATATAGTTCAGGCAAGATAGGAACCTCCCGAGCCACTGCATTTTCACAACACGACAAGAACATTCTGCCAAGCGGGTTGATAAGTACATCAAGGCCTTTAGCCACTCGCAGGCTCGGTAAATACGAGACGATTAATCTCATTTCGTACGCGTTCTAAAGGACATCCAGGTACGCGGTGAAAAGCACTTTAGTGCATAGCTTCTAATAGGGTCTTACTGGCAAGAAACCAACTTCGCCACAAAACGAGCACGCTCTATCAGATCGTAATGCATCTTCTTCAAAACGTTTCTGCGCATTACCAATGGTTCGCACGTCTTATGTTTGATATCACGTCGTCCACCTACAAGGTCTATAACCCCACCATAACGGTTCATAGCCATGCCGTTGACAGTAAAATCACGACGCAACACATCTTCTTCTCAGGTATCGGGCATAGTGATTTCTTCGGTCGATGGCTATCTGCACCATATCGTTCAGTTCGGCATATGTAGCGATTTCATATCGCTTGCCCCTCTAATGTAGCCACCACTACACCAGAGATTTTCCACGAGGTCTGTCGTTTGCAATAGTCATGACCGCGAAGAACCTCAATCACCGTATCGGGACGTGCAGACGTCACAATATCGAAGTCATGTGGCTTTTTGATGCATCAAAATATCGCGACTGCGCCGCCTATGATATAAGCTTCATGCCTGGCTTCTTCTAATACGGTCAATATTCGATTTGCTTGTTCCATCATGCACGCTCCTTTTCTGAACTAGTCTAATCTTTTTATTTACTACAAATGAAAGCATGAAAAAGTGCAATCCTTGAAGGATTGCACTCGTTCTAGCAATAGCTGTACCTGTCGGTCGTCACCGCAAGACCGCCATCACTTGTTTCACGCAATGCCGCCGGCATAGCGCGACCTATATTATTCATCGCTCAATGACCTCATCTGGTGGAATTTGACTTTCAATATTCATTAACGCCATTTCAGATGCAGTAATAGCATGGACCGCATAAAAGCCATTACGCTTAACACTGGCACCTCTACGAGTCCCTGCTACGGATCACCAAGCAAGTCCCAATAGATTTTTCACGCATAGTGCAATAGCATGACCTACTGGCGTGCGTGATCCACCATCATTTCAACAATGGCCCCTGCAGCCATACACCGCGCACCAGATTTCCAGCTAGCAAACCGCCACTAGCACCAGCAACACAAGCGATTTTGGCTACTATTACCAATACCAGACGCAGCTAAGAACCTTTTCACCACTGTGAGCATTTATCGCTGGTAGTGGTCCGCTACGGCTTTTCACAGCACCAGGCATAACACCACAAGAACCCGCTCGTGGGACAAGCAACAATGCGAACATTTTTGCATTTTGCCTCATTTACAGCAATAGCATACGTCATTGCCTTATACGCAATATCACTCATAAAACGAGGTGTTTGCCCATTAGCTGTGCCGCCTGACCACCGGACATACCAGATGCCGTTTTCCCATCAGCTATGCCATACTCGAATGGAGCTTTCAAAATATCTAAGCGATTCTCTATTTCACGAACAACCGCGTCTTCACTGTGGTCGTAATTTCTCAATTCATAACGCAATACTACATCGCCAAAAGGAAATATTTTTCCTCACCCTAGTGAATAATATCTGCAATTGTATCATATGCATAACTCATCATTCGCCCTCCTATAATGCTTCAAAGGTCGCACATCCTGGATGCCTGGAAAACTCGCGCATAAAACTGAACTGGTAAGGATTTACCACCGTATCGGTAGTAATAACCATGACTGCATCCTTATGGCGGCCCTTACGGAACACGCATCTAGCGATATTAATATCGGACCTGCCTCAGACTTCACTCACAAGAGATCGCACCAGGTCATCCTCATGGAACTACAGACGAGCGTAAACTCATCCTGCCCAGATAGACATATCATTTCCATCTACTTCGGTAATCATAATCTCACCACCGAGAGAGCGACCAATAACAGCGTCATATGACGATTATGGTCATCATACATATCAAAAACGCACCAATATCTGGATGCCCCACATCGAGGAGACTGACGAAAAGTAAACTCCATCCCTCTTTCGCTGCTAATTCATGAGCAACGTCGGATGTTCGCATCATCCCTTTTATAACCCTAATAAGCCGCCCATCAAAGCACGATCCGTACCACATGACCCTTTATAAGTTTTGCAAAAGATCCATATAATGTTAAATCTACCTTTTTAGGAGAAACACGGAAAAATGCATGCCATCTTGCCTAGTCGCGCAGCACCCGCTGTATGCGAACTAGGCGGACCAATCATAACAGGCCCATATAATATCAAAAATACTGTTCATACATACCTCTATACACACACACAATGTGAAAATATTTACTTACCTATAGTATAACAATCAACATCGACCATATGTCTATATGCACATTAGACATCTTTGTGCGTCTACGAGGACTACTATTTATGAAAACTATCAAAATAGTATATTGATGGGACATTTCATTCTAAGTTATAAAAGAGCTATGCTTATGCATGACACCACCTAGTCACGAGGGCAGAGTGTAATTACGACGCTATACAAGGGCACATACTGCTGGCCGATAGTCACTTAGTTGTCGGTCGAACTGTCAGGCCCCATCAATAAACAAACACTAGATAGATAGCTTTCACAATAATAGAAAAACGCACCTAGGATAACCTCTAGGTAAGTTATTTACTAACAACAGTCCTAAATCATAAAAAGAGAGGGACGTAGACTCAGTAGTTAACAGATTAATAGATCCTATTAGCCCGAGATAGCTTTCAAGTCAGCTTCTGGAGTTGTAATTGGATGAATTGGAATTTTTCTACCAAAATGTTCAATACATTGCTGGAGAAGAATTTAGGCAAGGAAGGTCCGATGTAAATGTTACGGATACCCAATGCCAACAATGTTAACAAGATACATACCGCTTTTTGTTCGTACCAGGACAATACCAATGTCAATGGCAAGTCGTTTACGTCACATTCAAAATGCACCAGCTAAAGCTCGCTACTTGAATAGCGGAGTAAGCATCGTTACATTGACCCATATCAAGGATACGAGGGATACCACCGATTTCGCCGATGTTCGTGTCGTTGAAACGGAATTTACCACGGCCAATGTCAATACTACAGTATCATTTGGAGTTTGTTTTAACGAATTCAGTGTAGTAGTTACGGCCTCACTTTAGCACCGTCACAACCACCTACCAAGAAGAAGTGTTTGATTGCGCCAGCTTTTACAGCATCAATTACTTTATCAGCAATACCCAATACTGTGCCATGACCGAAACCAGTAGTTACTTCATGACCACCGTTGATACCAGTGAATTCTTGAGCTTTTTTGTAGCCTGCCCAATCTCGATAGCACGGTTGATAACTGGTGGAGAAGTCTTTAGTACCATCTCTTTCTTTTCTTCGATATCGCACAAATCATCGAAAACCACCATATCGTAGTGAAGATATTTGCTCTGTAGTTTTCTTTTGTGGCATAATGCAGTTTGTAGTGAACAAGAATGCGCCAGGAACATCAACAAATTCTTTTTGTTGGTTTTGCCATGCTGCACCGAAGTTACCTTTTCAATTGAGGATGTTTTTTCAATTCAGGGATAAGCGTGGCAAGGCAACATTTCACCATGAGTATAGATATTTACACCTTTACCATCAGTTTTGATCCAATAATTGTTTCAAGTCATGAAGGTCATGACCAGTTACAACGATGAAAGGACCTGGTTCTACAGCTCAAAGGTACTGTAGTTGGTACTGGAGTACCATATGTTTCAGTATTAGCTTTATCAAGAATAGCCATGCATTTCAAGTTGATTTGACCGAATTCCATCAACAAGTTCAACCATTCTTCAGCACTGTGGTCTTTAGCGAATTCTACCATGCCTTTGATGAACCAAGCATCAACATCAGCATCGTGAAAGCCAAGGCGAGCATGCCATGCGTACGCAGCCATACCACGCATGCCTAACAATAATGTGGAGCGAGGGATGATGATCTTCTTCACCTTCTCACATTGTTCCCAATCAAAGTTTTGTTGAGCGCTATCCACTTTTGCATGGTAAGCATTTACTTCGTCAATGAATTCTTGAACGCGGTCTTCAGAGAAGTTTACGTTTGTTACACACATGAACAAACCGCGCATTAAATAGTCAACGCCTTCTTTAGTTTGGCCTTTTACGTCTAAAGCGCGTGCTAAACCAACTAAAGCAGCAGTTAATTCGTCTTGTAAGTTAGCAACTGGTGCAGTTTTACCACACACATCTTGTACAGTACAGCCACCTGGTGCTGCAGATTGTTCGCATTGATAACAGAACATGCTCATTTGAAAATCCTCCTTTGCGAGACTTCCTCGCAGTCAAGCTAGATAATATAAAACCTATACATTACACTGATGTTTTTATCAGTTGTCTGATTGATTACATTTGAAAGTATAACGTAAAGATGATACAATTTCTGAAAGCTTGAGCAACAAATAAAAACTTTTTCAAAATTTTCCTGACTCCCTTTATGGAAACAGGTAGACCATTTGATCTATACTATTTATTATACAATCAATCATTTTACTGTTATAGACTTTATCACACCGGAGGTGCTATGAAACAAATACTTTCAAACGATATCATTAATCAATATATGCCTCACCCTCGTAAATGTCCTTTATTCAATACATTAGGAGAGCCATGAGTCTACGCAGCTATTTAAATAATGCCAAAGTTATCATCCACAGTTACAAAAAATGACTTTTATAGCCCTCGCTGGAGATCCTATGGAGGGTATCGGTGTCATCCTTGAAGGCAGTGCTTACTAACTCGTGAAAAATGTAATGGGCCAACGGGTTATTATGGCAAACTTAGAGCAATCGAGATATTTTTCGGAGAAGCATTACTATTTAGTAAACAGCATTATGGCTCTGCTACCATTAAGGCAACAAAAGCAACTAAAATTATGTTTCATTCCCTTGAAACCTTTATTGAAAACATTGCCGGATTGTCATCAATGCCAAACTAAAAATCTTATCTAATCTATTAGAGGATTTATCTGAAAAAGCAATTCTATTAACCAGAAAAGTCCACTACCTCACATTAAAAAGGGATGCGTGAAAAGATTTTTGCGTACTTAACAGATATTTATAAACGTCAGCATTCTAACACAATTCCAATTACCCCATAACCGCGAGCAAATGGCTGAGGTACTCAACGTATCTCTGCACAGCCCTTAGCCGTGAACTAGGGCGCCTCGTGATGAAGGTCATCATTGATATTACAGGTCGCACCGTAACAATTACAAAAACATTGAAGACATTGAAGAATTCGGCTTTTAACACCTTTTAATACTCAATGCTATAAAATTTATAATTAAACAAAGTCTCCCAGATATCTAGAGACTTTTTATATACACGACCATAAAGTATATACAGTTTTAGTGATATACTTTATATTAATAACTATATTATATAATTTTTCAAACTATATAGTGCTTAAAATTATACATTAGAACCAATGAGACAAATCAAATTCTTCACCAATGGTTGCTTTCACATGAGCACGGCCTAAGTAAAGGCCTAACAATGTTAAGCTAATTTTAGACATTGGCGTGCTATCAAAGACATCAGCTAAGTCCAATAGAACGGTGAAATATCATCCATAATATCACGCGCCTCTTGGCCCCTGAAAGCAGTATGGTTTGCTCTTCATCAGAGCTAAATAGATCACGTTGAACCATGAGTAGGAAATCGAGTTTGTCTAAAGAATTGTGGTGCCAAAGACTCATCTACCAAGGCTAATTTATAAAGATTGGAGTTCGTTACGCACCACATAACGTGGATCTACACCATGACCATCTGTAGCACGGAAGAGTTCTTCCTTAGAAAAACCACGATAGTTAAATACAAACGGATATGAATTAGACAACACTTGGCATAAAGTGATAGGCTCTTGTTCTTCTTGTGTACAGCGTAAAGTAGTCTAGCTGACGATAGAAGGAATCATTTCTGAGGCAAATCAGAGATGAAATGGCTCAATATATTTTTCCACATAATGTTGAAAAGTGAATCAATCCATAGTTATTAGAGTTTCTAGAATATTGTAACAATAATGTTAAGGCCATAACTTGGAAGTGACCTAATGTTAAATGAGGTAATACACGTAATGCATCAAAAGCTACGAGGTATGGCGTACTAGATTTAGGAGATTGAACCACATCTAGAAAAGCACCTAACGCAGCGGACTTCATCCACTCCGTATTTGTAGCGGCATATGCCTTTTGCATACTCATCAACGCTTCTTGAATAACAATATTCTCTAGTAATGCATTCACTTCAACAATTTTTGTAATATTGAGAGCTGCTAAAGCATCTCTTGTAATAGATTCTACATAGTGTTGCGTATCACCATGTAACACCCCAAAGGAATGAACAAATGGTGCTATAGCCAACTCAACGCATTTATCCTCATGCGCCGCTTTTGCCCATTGACCATGCGGTTCCTCCTCTTCAGTTAAACTTGTTGCCGCCAATTGTGCTTCAATTTCAGAAGCATCAAACAAACGCGTTTCATCTAATACCGATGGACCTTCCGCGGTTTGTATTTCGTTTGCACCACCTATCATCTGTGTAGCATCTATGCTATCCGCTTCATCAGCTTCAAAGGCTTCCACAGATTCACCCATAGCAATTGTATCTTCAACAGAGTTTGCGTTATTGAGAAGTTCATCTGTAACAACATCGAGGACAATAGTTTTATCCACCAACGGAGTAACACCTTGATTAGCTTGATTAGCTTGCTCATAAGATCTGATACGGCTGTCATCACAATGGTTTCATCCCTATTGTGTGCCATTATCCGAACTGTATTGGTGTTCATTATCCGAACCTAATGCTAACGCATATTCTCCTCTGAAACGTGACTGAATTAGACTTTTAGAGTACTTCTTCTATTATAAGAGGTATCTATAGGATCAACTAGAGGTTCAGCCGGTTCTCGCTCTTCACCGACCACCGTTTTCAACTGTGATCCGGAATTGATGCAGTATATACATTAGTTCCACTCGTATGTGTGATTGTTACATTGCCCTCTTGCGACTCCGTTGCAAATATAACATCATGATGCTCTTTAAGATTATTTTTATTACTTATGTTTTTATAGGATTTTTCTTTTGCCTTACTTTCACCATCACCACCGCTAAAATCAGCATAGCAAAACAGCAAAGAATCCCAATGCCACGACGGCTAATACAAAATACGGTATTAGGTTTGACATACTATCCCCCTACATCAATGCTTCATTATATGCAGCACGCTCACCGCCAATGCTCTTCGGACGAATACGACAAGCGGTCACATGTGCTTTCCCAATTTCTTTCACACAAAGACGTACAGGCACTGCAACGTGTTTCATGTGCATACCAATGAAAGTATCTCCAATATCGATGCCTACATCAGCTTGAATAAATTCAACCATCACAGGATCATCAAAAATGTTCGTACGCCACCACAGCCAGGGCACCACCCGCATGACGTTGAGGAACAACATTAACTTCCTCCTCCCATGTCATAGCGCTACGGTCCATAACAAGTGCACGATTAATATGTTCACAACATTGAATCGCCAAGTTAAGTCCTTTAGCCTTAACAGCATTGTATATTTCATCAAATACGACCTGAGCCACATCAGGTGAGAGTCAGTGCCGATACCTACAATTTCGCTAGTGGAACAGCCAACAACGAATAATTGACCTTCGCGAACCTTTTGCTAAATCGGTAATTCAGCCATCGCGTTGCGAGAGTTGACTGACGAATAGTTTCTACAGAAGTCATGTTATCGCCTCACTCAAATTGAATGTATAAAAATCTATATGTATATTATCATAAAACCGACAGAATCGGTGACTAAACTCTACACGTAACGGATGAACATCTTATGATTATGGCTTAACAACAAAAAGAGGCTTGCTTTAGCAAGCCTCTTTCAATCACTCAATGGTGATATTAGATTTTTCTGTAAGGTTTTTGGCCTAATTCGTAGAAGTTATTACCTTCAGTATCGCCAACTACGATGCAAGGGAAATCTTCAACTGTCAATTCAGCCAAAAGCTTCTGGTCCAAGTTCACCATAAGGAAGTACTTCATATTTTTGATGGATTTTGCAATCAATGCTGCAGCGCCACCAACTGCTGCGAAGTATGTGCAACCATTTTTCTTCATGGATTCAACTACTTCTGGTTTACGGGAACCTTTACCAATCATGCCTTTGATACCTTGATCAAGCATTGTTGGTGTGTAAGCATCCATACGACCGGAAGTTGTAGGACCAGCGGAACCAATTGGATCACCAGGTTTTGCAGGTGTTGGTCCAAGATAATAAACGAATTTATTTGTCCAGTCGATTGGTAATTTTTCACCACGCGCTAAAGCTTCAGTCATAACTTTATGAGCAGCGTCACGAGCGGAGTAAATTTTACCAGTGATAAGAACGCTATCACCAACTTTTAATTTGCGGGAAAACTCTTCATTATATTCTTCAGTATTAATGCGAATTGATTCAGCCATTGTTTTTACCTCCTATCGATTAAAGTACTACGTGAGCATGACGAGCAGCATGGCACATGATAGTAACTGCAACAGGAAGACCTGCGATGTGAGTTGCACCCCATTCGATGTTTACACCGATACAAGTTGTAGTGCCACCCAATTGTGGTCCAATACCAGTTTTGTTAACCATTTCCATGATTTCTTCTTCTAATTTTGCATAGTCTGCATCTTTATGAGGTACGCTAATGTCACGAAGCAACGCTTTTTTGGACATAACAGCTGCTTGGTCCATAGTACCGCCAATACCAATGCCGAGTACAATTGGAGGGCATGGGTTAGGACCTGCATGTTTTACGATTTCAAGGACTGCATTTTTAACGCCTTCCACACCATCAGCAGGTACGAGCATAGCTACATCGATTTATTTTTCAGAACCGAAACCTTTTAAGTTCTACTTGAATATCTACTTTATCGCCAGGAACGATTTCAGTGTAGATGATTGCAGGTGTGTTATTTTGTGTATTTTTACGGTTGAACAATGGTTCAGCTACAACGGATTTACGAAGATAACCTTCAACATAACCAGCTGCAACACCAGCATTGATAGCTTCTGTAAGATCACCACCAACGAAAATGAACATCTTGACCAACCTTTTAAGAATACCATAGTCATACCAGTATCTTGGCAGTATGGACGATCTTCAGCATCGGCAATTTCTGCATTTTTAATAATTTGATCAAGAACGATACGACCTACCGAAGACTCTTCTGTTTCACGGCCTTTTTTCAAACCTTCATAGATGTCTTTTTGGCAAGTGGTAAGCTGCGTCCATACACATTTGACGGACTGTTTTTGTGATTTCAGATACTTGAATCTCGCACAAGATAATCCCTCCTCAGGAAAAATAGTTGAATATTAATTCTAATACCGATGAGATAAAATAAAATTCTCAAACATATGAAAGAATATCTATCTCAAACCCGATGAGATTAACTCTATACATAAATCGTAGCACACAATATAAGGGATTCAACGTCTCACCCTATACAGTTTTCTCAATGCTTTTTCAGTTTTTGAGAATTGTTTTCATGAATATTTTTGTATATATTTCGGTTTTTCAATAGCCTATATAGACTTTATTCTCTAGTCACTAAAAAAGCCCTGCATTTCTGTGATAAAAGTCATAGTCTATCATATATCAATAAGATTTTTATATCTTATATTTTTACCTACTTTCTTATATATAGATTTGGTTTAAAATGAACCACAAACATAGACTATATCTAATAAGATAAATACACTTTTTTCTTAACTGATACTACTTTTTCAACTAAATCTTTTAAACTTTTCTATAATGCATATGTATACCGATTATCTTCAATATACTTATATTGCTAACTCCCATTCATTTGAGCCATACAATCACCTTAGAACACAGTAAATATCTATAGTTATTAAGCTCATAGATTTTATTAATTTTAATGACTCTCTCATCAAATATTATTGATAACTAATTTTATTTATAAAGTTATGTCTTTTTAGTCATAATTGACAGTATCTATTTTATAGTGTTCTAAAAATGCTTGCTTTTATAATTAAATCTAACATATAATAACAATCGTACCATTCCTCGATAGCTCAGTCGGTAGAGCAATCGGCTGTTAACCGATCGGTCGTAGGTTCGAGTCCTACTCGAGGAGCCATTCTGGCCCGTTGGTCAAGCGGTTAAGACACCGCCCTTTCACGGCGGTATCCCGGGTTCGATTCCCGTGACGGGTCACCACATGGACGATTAGCTCAGCTGGGAGAGCGCCTGCCTTACAAGCAGGATGTCGGCAGTTCGATCCTGTCATCGTCCACCAGACTAAAAGGAGCAAGCTAGTTAAGCTTGCTTCTTTTTATATATGATATAATAATATAAATTGTATAATTTGTAATTTTTAAAAAGAGTTTTATTAAGAGGAGGAATTATGTTACATAACTTCGGACTCTATAAACGTCCACTACTTACAGTACTTGCTGTACTACTCACAACTGCATTTACAACAGCCAGTGCCGCTATGATCGATTTGAGTCAATTAACACCAAATACAACGCAACCTGTGGCTCTTAGCACTATACAAAGTAACACAAGTAATGAGGCTTCTACATTGACCCCTAAAACAAATATGGAGCCTGTCATAAAAGTAGCTGCCACACCAACATCTACACCAATTTCTGGAGTTTCAGAAAAAGCAACTATTAATGCTACTAGTACAAGTCATGATGGTCTCTTGGAAAACTTTCCAAGCCGCAAAGTAACTATTGTTGTACCAGCAAATTTGCGCAATGAAAACACAGCTCAATTTGGTCACTACATGACAGATCGCTTATCAAATACACTTAAATATCCTTACTATGATACAACCATTGTAAGTACTAACACACCAACTGCAGAAATTAAAGCCGCTGATCTTGCTCAAATTGCAGAGGCCCAAAATTCTGAAATCGTTATTATGCCTGTACCATTACAAGACGTATATGTACAAGTTAATACTATTAACAGCCCAGATCCATACAATAAGGATAATCATGAAATTTATATCGCTGCAAAGGTTAATGCCCTTTTATACTATTATGATGTAAACGATAAGGTAATCCATACTGTTCGTACGGGCTTCAACCAAACTGATGACTCTTTGACTATGCCAACACATAAATCAGTTTGGAACAAAGTTATGACTATATTACTTGATAAATTACCATACAAAACGAATTCCAACAGACCGTGACCGTTACCAAGCACCTGGTATCAATTCTGAGGCACCTGTTGTACTAGATTTTCAAGTAGAACAACCTAAGAATACTGCATACTCCCTTAAAAAGGTGTGAGCGTTTTGTAATCAAATTAGAAAGATAAAAAGGCTAGCCAGCTGGCTAGCCTTTTCTTATACTATTTTGTAACATGCAAGCGCAATAAAGGCACGTTGCAATGCTGCTTCGCTCTTTCTACATCAATATCAGGTGTAGGATTTGATAACCGACCTTCTGCACGCTCTTTAGCTCGACGAGCACGTTCCACATCAATGGATGTTGGATCTTGACAGTCAGGGGTTACAATACTCACCTTATTATGTTCAATTTCACAGAAGCCACCAAATACAGCATATTCACGAGATGTTCCATCTGGTTGATCAATGCGTAAAGGTGCTAAAGTCTAATGCAATAATCATAGGTGCATGATTTGGCAAAATACCAAATTGACCATCGATAGCTTTACCTACAAAGAATGTAGATTGGCCTTCGAATACAATTGCATCAGGTGTAATTATCTGTAGGGTCATAGGTTCCGCCATGGATTATTCCCCCTTCTCTTGCATTTCCTTTGCTTTTTGAACGGCTTCATCAATGGTACCAACCATGTAGAATGCACCTTCTGGCAAATCATCATGTTTACCATCAAGGATTTCTCTAAAGCCTCTCAATGTTTCGGACAATGGTACGTATTTACCAGGAGAACCAGTAAATACTTCTGCTACGAAGAATGGTTGACTCAAGAAACGTTGAATCTTACGAGCGCGAGATACAGTCAATTTATCTTCGTCAGACAATTCTTCCATACCGAGGATTGCGATAATATCTTGAAGATCGCGATATTTTTGCAATACTTCTTGTACGCCACGAGCTACTGCGTAGTGTTCTTCACCAAGTACATGTGGGTCCAAAATACGGCTTGTAGAGTCGAGTGGATCCACCGCTGGATAGATACCAAGTTCCGCAATGGAACGAGACAATACTGTTGTCGCATCCAAGTGAGCGAATGTCGCTGCTGGAGCAGGGTCAGTCAAGTCATCGGCAGGTACATATACAGCTTGTACAGAAGTAATAGAACCTTCTTTTTGTAGATGTAATACGTTCTTGTAATGCCCCTACGTCATTAGCCAATGTAGGGTTGGTAACCTACGGCAGATGGCATACGACCTAAGAGGGCGGATACTTCGGACCCCGCTTGAATAAAGCGGAAGATGTTATCAATGAACAAGAGCACGTCTTGTTTTTTCACATCACGGAAGTATTCAGCCATTGTAAGGCCTGTAAGACCTACGCGCATACGAGCCCCTGGTGGCTCATTCATTTGTCCATATACGAGGGCTGTTTTATTGATAACGCCAGACTCTTTCATTTCGTTCCACAAGTCATTACCTTCACGAGTACGTTCCCCTACACCGGAGAATACGGAATAGCCGCCGTGCTCTGTAGCAACATTGTGAATCAATTCCATAATCAATACGGTTTTACCTACACCGGCACCACCGAAAAGACCGATTTTACCACCTTTTTACGTATGGAGCGATAAGGTCAACGACCTTAATACCTGTTTCCAAGATTTGTGTATCTGGAGAAAAGGTCATCAAATTTAGGTGCTGGACGGTGAATAGGCCATTTTTCATCAGCCACAACTGGAGCTGGATCATGGTCTACAGTTTCACCAAGTACGTTAAAGATACGACCCAATACGCCTTCCCCTACAGGAACGGAAATTGGAGCACCAGTATCTTCTGCTTCCATATTACGTGTCATACCGTCAGTAGAGCTCATCGCAACGCAACGAACTGTATCGTCACCTAAAGTGTTGCATAACCTCTACTACGATTTTTGTCTATCGTGTGCCTTTATGGTCATGGTAGATGTGGATGGCGTTGTAGATGGCTGGCAAATGACCAGCATCGAAAGCGCACGTCTACAACTGGGCCGATGACCTGCACAACTTTACCAATATTATTACTCATCGACAGATGTCTCCTTATCTATTGCAAGGCATTAGCGCCACCAACGATTTCAGAAATTTCGTTTGTAATGCTAGATTGACGCAACTTGTTATATTCAAGGCCCTAAGGACTCAATGAGTTCCCCTGCATTATCTGTAGCCGATGTCATGGCCGTCATACGAGCACCCAATTCACTAGCTGCAGATTGCAACAATCCATTATAAACTGTAATTTCTAAGTATTTTGGCAGCAACGCCTCCAAGACGGATACGGCGGACGGCATGAAAATCATACTCTTCGCCTTTTACCTCATCTTGTGGTTGCTCTATTGGCAACAAGCGCTCAGCCTGTGCAATTTGCGTCATAGAATTTACAAAACGTGTATAGATCATGATGACTTCGTCAACTTCATGACGTTCATATAGTGAAAGTGCTTCATGCATGATGGCACGCGCATGTTCATAGGATGGTTTATCAGAGAAGCCCGCATAAGACTTATCGATGCGAATACCTCTAGATTTCATGCTGTCTCTAGGCTTTCTGCCTGCCGTGATAACACGGTATGTATCAGGAGATTTACCATGTAATTGTTCCATGGCAAATTTCAACACATTAGACGAAAATGCCCCTGCAAGACCTTTATCTGCACCTACTACAATATAGCAAGTGCGTTCTACAGGTCGCACATCTAAGAGAGGACTTTCAAAGCCTTCTAAATCACTATTAGACATATGACGCAAGATTTGCCCTATCTTTTCTGCGTAAGGACGAGTAGCTTCCGCTTTTGTTTGTGCCCTACGAAGACGAGCAGAAGCTACCATCTTCATCGCTTTTGTAATTTGTTGCGTATTGGTAACACTTTTTATGCGTTTTCGCAAATCTTGTGCACTAGCCATACATTACGCCTCCTTACGAGACACTAATGTATGTGTAGAGCCAAATGCTTCAACACATTCTGGGATTGCTTGCTTCAATAGATTTTCAGTTTCTTCGTCAATTTTCTTAGACGTTTCAATGTTAGTGATGATTTCAGGGTAATTTGCTTTTACATAGCGTAAAAGTTCAGATTCAAAGGACAATACATCTGCCACTTGAATATCTGCTAAGTACCCTTTAGTACCAGCGTAAAGGTTGATAACCATTTCCGCTACACTCATAGGCTCATATTGACCTTGTTTTAACATTTCAGTTAAGCGTTCACCACGATCAAGTTGAGCGCGTGTAGCCGCATCAAGGTCGGAACCAAACTGAGCGAAAGCAGCCAACTCACGATATTGAGCAAGGTCCAAACGCAATTGGCCCGCCACTTGCTTCATCGCTTTAGTTTGTGCGCTACCACCTACACGGGATACGGACAGACCTACGTCAACAGCTGGACGAATACCAGAATAGAACATATCTGTTCCCAAGAAAATTTGACCATCAGTAATGGAAATTACGTTTGTTGGAATGTATGCAGATACGTCACTGCTTGTGTTTCAATGATTGGCAACGCTGTAATGGAACCTCCACCAAGTTCAGGTGAAAGTTTCGCAGCCCGCTCTAATAGACGGCTGTGTAAGTAGAATACGTCGCCTGGATATGCTTCACGCCCTGGTGGACGGCGCAATAATAGGGACATAGCACGGTATGCAGCCGCTTGTTTTGTTAAGTCATCATATACGCATAATACGTGTTTACCTTGGTACATAAAGTATTCACCCATGGCAACACCAGCATATGGGGCAATGTATTGAAGAGGTGCACCAGTGGAAGCACTCGCAGAAACTACGATTGTATATTCCATAGCGCCTGCTTCTTCAAGTTTTTGTACTACACGAGCAACCGTAGATTCTTTTTGACCAATAGCTACATAAATACAAATAACATCTTTGCCTTTTTGGTTCAAAATAGTATCTAAGGCAATCGCAGTTTTACCTGTACCACGGTCACCGATGATAAGCTCACGTTGACCACGGCCGATTGGTACCATCGCATCAATCGCTTTAAGACCTGTTTGCAATGGTTCGTTTACGGATTGACGATCCGCAATACCAGGTGCTGGATGTTCGATAGGACGACGTTCTGTAGCTTGGATAGCACCCTTGCCATCAAGAGGTTGACCAAGAGGGTTTACTACGCGACCAATCAAGGCATCTCCGGCAGGAACGTCCATAATTTTGCCAGTACGGCGCACTTGGTCCCCTTCTTTAATCAAGAAGTCATCACCTAATAGTACGGCACCCACATTATCTAATTCTAAGTTCAAAACCAAGCCATATACGCCGTGAGTAATTCTAACAACTCACCGGCCATGGCTCTTTCAAGACCATAAATATGGGCGATGCCATCCCCTACGTCGAGAACAGTACCCACGTCATCGACATTGAGGTCAACATCATAGTCCTGAATCTGCTGTTTGATTATAGCAGTGATTTCTTCAGGCTTCATTTTCATATATACCCATTCACCCCTATCTAATAGAGTTCGTTCTTAATAAAGATTTTTCTAATTCCTCTAAACGACGAGATACAGAGCCATCAATGCGTTTATCCCCTACTTGGATAATGATACCACCCATAATTGATGGATCTTGACGCACAGATAAAATAACATCTTTCCCTGTTACTTCTCGTAATTTAGCTTGTACAGATGCTTCTACATCAGCTGTGATTGGTTCTGCTACAGTTACAGTAGCTTCCAAAATACCACGAGCCTCTCGTGATTTTTGAATAAACGCTGCAATAGCCTGCGCTATATAACGATGGCGACCCACGTTTAATCATCACATAGATAAAGTGTAAAGCAACTTTGTCGATACTAGATTCAAAGATGGAACCAACTAACTTAATCTTTGCATCTTCTGTAACGATTGGATTTTCAAGGAATGAACGAAGTTCAGGCTGTTCCGCCATAACAGACGCTACATAACCTAATTGCTCCTCCATGAGTTCCAAATTATTTTGTTCTTGAGCTAATTCAAACATAGCCGAACCGTATTTATCTGCTACAATTTCTATGCTCATCGTATCACAACCCTATCGTTTTACTATCAAGTTGACGAATAGCGTCTTCGATCAATTTTGTATTAGTTTCGCTGTTCATATCTTTTGCAACAACTTTACCAGCCATAGCTACAGACAAAGAAACAACTTCATTACGCAAGCTATTCATAGCACGATCACGTTCGATGGCAATATCTTGACGAGCACGATTTTTTTCTTGTTCAATTTGCTCGCGAGCTGTTGCCAATTGTTCTCGTGTAGTATTTTCTGCTTCTTGAATTGCTTTTTCAACAATTTGTTGTGCTTCTACACGAGCATTAGAAATTTGAGCAGCATAATCAGCTTTAAACTTTTCTGACTCTGCACGGGCTTTTTCTGCAGCTTCTAAATCTTTAGCAATTCGTTCTTTACGTTCTGTCATCATAGCCAATAATGGTTTATATGCAAAACGCGCCAATAGCCAAACTAATATAAAAAAGTTCAACATTTGAGCAAGAATCGTTCCAAGGCTTAAGTCAACCAAGGTTATTCCTCCTCGTTATTATCTGAATAACAAAATAAATGCTACTACTACACCGATGATAGGCATCGCTTCGATCAAACCAATCGCTACGAACATAGTAGACATCAATTGACCACGCAATTCAGGTTGACGTGTAATACCTTCGATTACTTTACTAGATACAAGACCGTCACCGATACCTGCACCAATGGCACCACAACCTACTGCGATCGCTGCTGCTAATGCGAATAAACCTTGAACTTCCATAATATATCCTCCATATATAATAATTAATGTTCCTCACTAAGAGCCATCCCTAAATAGGATGCTGTAAGAACGGTAAAAATAAAGGCTTGAATAATACCGATAAACAAACTAAAAGCAATCCAAACCCATGGTACCGGGTACAAACCAAGGCAAATTTGTATAATACTTCTAACAAAATTTCACCAGCTACGATATTGCCAAATAGACGGAAAGCAAGCGTAACAGGTCTAGCTATCTCTTCAAAGATATTAAGTACTAGCAAAGCCTTATAAGGTCGTACAAAATGCTTAAAGTAAGATAAGCCTTTAACTTTAATACCCATAACCCATACTACTAATGTACTACATAGAGCTAATGCAACTGTAGTATTGATATCGGATGTTGGTGATGTTAAACGCCTTTAAACGTAGGCATTAAGCCTAATTCATTTCCTACAAAAAATAAATAAGAAAAACGTAAATAACAAGGAACTCACCATCGGCCAATGACGACCCTAAGTTCGGAGCTAATTGCCCTCTAAGCCTTCCAATATAGATTCAACTATATTTTTGCAAGCCTACAGGCACCAATTTTCGTCCCCGGGTGGCTAGTACTGTTATCAGTATTACAATAGCCATAGTAACCCATGTAGCAATTAAGTATCTAATTAAATGTCAACCCCAACCACTGCACGACCTCATGGTGTCCTGCATGTAATGTCACGTTCTCAACCCCTTCCATAGATATAATAAAAACCTAATATATTTATAACAATATAAATATATATATATATGTATCATCATACATCGTTATAGATATATAATCAACACTTGAAGGGTAAACAATTCTAATTAATCATAAATATAATGTATACAATGCATAATTGGAATACCTTTGTTCCTATTTTAGGTCATTTTAGAACTAAAACTGGCAACTGAGCCACCAGTACACAGCATATAATGCAGGCTGAATAAGCGCGATACCTATAAACATGCTAACAGCCTCTACACCGGGAATTTTTCAGTCCTAAGACCACTAAAGAACCTACTAACATAAGGCGCCAAATCATCTGTCTACGAGATTTACGTACGGCTTTATAAGGATCTCCTGACACAATAGATTGTCCATGCAAAGCTAGGCTAAGTAAGTAGAGAACCATTATAAAGATGCCCCAAAGCCATCCCCATAGATACTGTTCTAAGCCACATAAAACTTGTATTATACTGCCCAAAAAAGCAATAAAAAAACAAGTCAGCAGCACTCGCACTATGAATTTTATATATTGATTCATACATACCTCACTACTTAACTTGTTTATATAACATATAAAACCCTGTTATAGCTCCTATTAGGCCAAATATGACCATGCAGAGTGGTTCCGTTTGAAGCCAAGTATCCAATTTATAACCTAGCCAAATAAAACCTCCTATACAGGAGACCAGTGTGACCCCCGCTGATGTTGCCATGGCGAGGGCTTTCACAAGATCCTTATCCATATTATTTACCAAAACGTTCAGGACGACGACGCATCACCTAAGAACTCATGTCGCAACGCTTGAATAATGCGTTCAGATGCTTTACCATCACCATATGGGTTAACAGAGTTAGACATCAACTTATACGCTTCAGCATTGCTCAATAATTCATAAGCGGCTTTATGTACCGCATCTTTATCAGTACCTACAAGGCGAACGGTACCTGCTTCTACTGCTTCAGGACGTTCTGTCGTATCACGCAATACGAGAACTGGCTTACCAAGAGCTGGGGCTTCTCTTGAATCCACCTGAATCAGTCAAAATCAAAGTAAGATTTAGCCATCAAGTTTGCAAACGGTTCATAGTCAAGAGGGTCAATTAATGTAACACGCTCCACAGAACCAAGTTCCTCTTGTACAACTTGGCGAACTTTAGGATTTTTATGTACAGGGAAAACAACTTGAATATCTTCAAATTCATTAATTAAATCTCGAATGGCTTGATATACATGGCGCATAGGTTCACCTAAGTTTTCTCGGCGATGTGTGGTAACAAGAACCGTACGTTTTTTAGGATCAAGAGCATTAATAGCTGCATCATCGAATACATAGTTGTCTTGTACCGTCGTATCAAGAGCATCGATAACAGTATTCCCTGTTACATAAAGATGTTCTGTATTAATATTTTCTTTTTTAAATTGCTTTCAGAACTAGAAGTAGGCGCAAAGTGATACGTCGCGATCGAACCCGTCAATTTTGCGATTCATCTCTTCAGGGAACGGAGAGTAAATATCACCTGTCCGTAGTCCCTGCTTCCACGTGACCTACAGGAATTTCTTGGTAGAAAGAAGCCAAGGCACCAGCAAAGGTAGTTGTAGTATCACCATGAACGAGTACCACATCAGGTTTTGCTTCTTCTAATACATCTTTAAGGCCCATCAAAGCACGATTAGTTACATCATATAGTGTTTGACCTTGGCTCATAATGTTTAAATCATAGTCTGGGGTAATATTAAACAAGTTTAGTACTTGATCGAGCATATCTCGATGCTGTGCCGTAACGGTTACGATAGGTTCCATATCTGGTGCTGCTTGTAATGCTTTTACAAGAGGAGCCATCTTGATAGCCTCAGGTCTTGTACCAAAGATTGTCATAACTTTTAACATAGTTGCCTCCAACGTAGTAGGATAGAAAAAATGGGGCGCCAAGCGCCCCACAGATGGTTATTCCTTATGAGAATCATCAGTATTCTCCAAGGCTTTAGCCAATTCATCGCGATCAAAGGATATGGTATTATCCGAGTCGCTGCGTTCAATTGTAGGACGTGGTAACGGATGCCCTGCCGCATCACTATGCATGATAACGCCAAGACGTCGTGCAATATAAATACTACACAAGAAAATTACTAATACCAAGGTCGCTCCGACCCAAGCATTAACCTCTGCAACGATAACAGATACACCGCCGAAAAGAGCTGTTACTGCATACATCAACAATACAGCTTGCTTTTGTGTTAATCCTTGTGCCAATAAACGATGGTGAACATGACCTTTATCGGGTTTAAAGATGGGACGTCCACTGATCTTACGGCGCACAATGGCAAATAAGGTGTCCAAAATAGGCAAGCCTAACACAATGGCAGGTACCACTAGAGCAATCATAGCAGCTGTCTTCACAGCGCCCATAACGGAAATAGCCGCTAATGTATAGCCCTAACAACATGGATCCCGTATCACCCATGAATATTTTTGCAGGATTAAAAGTTATACCGCAAGAAACCCTACAGTCGCACTCTGCTAAAGGCAAGAGAGATACAAGCAAGATCAGTTTGACCAAGTTGCAAAATGTCATTGCACAAACAGCGATACATGCGATAAAGGGAAATACCTGCAGCCAAGCCATCAAGGCTATCGATGAGGTTTACAATATTTGTAAAAACCAACTATCCAGAAAATAGTCAATGGGAATAGCCCAATACTTGAGATATACTACACCACCCTCAAGGAAGGTTGATGAAATCTACTCGAATATCATAAGCCACCAAAATAGCGGCTGCTATAATTTGGCCCATTAACTTAGTTTTTGGCTCAATTTGTTTAATGTCGTCCCAAATACCAACTAGTACCAAAATGACTGTACCAAGGACAAACCCAAACAATTTATGATCATGCGGAATGGAATCGTTAAAAAGAACCGATCCCACATAACCGAGAAAGATTGCTAATCCACCAAGTCGTGGAATCGCACCATGATGCACCTTTCGAGCATCAGGCTTATCTATTGCCCCAACAGCAACGGCAAAGCGTTTTACCAATGGGGGTAAGTGCAAAAGGTTATGATGAGCGCTAGTGCAAAGGCCCACACATAATCGAGCACATATTCACTCATAAGACACCTCCAACAAGTAGGTTGTAAAAACAGATTAGTTCGTTAAGCTACGAATAGGAGCAGGAATTCTGCCACCACGGGCAATGAACTCGGCTGCACTATATGGACTCACTTCGATAATAGGAGCATAACCTAATAATCCACCAAATTCAACAACCTCTCCAACAGTCTTACCAGGTACAGGAATTACACGAACCGCAGTTGTCTTATTATTAATCATACCAATTGCTGATTCATCTGCAATGATAGCAGAAATGGTATCAGCAGTAGTGTCTCCAGGAATAGCAATCATATCAAGCCCTACAGAACAAACACATGTCATGGCCTCTAATTTATCAAGCGTCAAACTACCACAGGATACAGCATCAATCATGCCTGCATCTTCCGAGACAGGAATGAATGCACCACTAAGGCCACCTACGTGAGAGGAAGCCATAAGACCACCTTTTTTCACCGCATCATTAAGTAATGCTAGTGCCGCTGTAGTGCCATGACAACCACAAGAGGACAAGCCCATTTCTTCAAGAACATGAGCTACAGAGTCACCCTACAGCTGGCGTTGGCGCCAAAGATAAATCAATAATACCAAATGGTTTACCGAGACGACGAGATGCCTCTTGGGCTACCAATTGACCTACGCGCGTGATTTTAAAAGCAGTACGTTTAATCGTTTCTGCTACAACGTCAAAGGATTGACCTCGAACGGATTCAAGCGCATGTTTTACAACGCCCGGGCCAGATACACCTACAGAAATAGCACTATCCCCTTCTGTTACCCCGAAGAAAGCACCCGCCATAAACGGGTTATCCTCTACAGGATTACAGAAAATTACGAGCTTAGCGCAGCCAAGAGCATCATTATCCTTTGTAAGCTCTGCAGTTTTCTTAACGATGATTCCCATGTCTCGCACTGCGTCCATGTTGATACCAGTTTTAGTAGAGCCCACAGCAACAGAGCTACAAACGATATCCGTAGTTGCCAGCGCTTCAGGAATAGAGTCAATCAAAATGCGGTCAGCTCGAGTGGCGCCCTTTGTTACAAGCGCAGAAAAGCCACCAATAAAATTAACACCTACAGTTTTTGCAGCACGATCCATAGCTTCCGCCACAGGAACATAAGATGTTAAATCACTCCCCCCTGCAACTAGAGAAATGGGTGTTACAGAAATACGCTTATTGATAATAGGAATGCCGAATTCTCGCTCAATATCTTCCCCTGTAGATACAAGATGTTCTGCCTCTTTTGTAATACGGTCATAAATACGGTCACACAGCTCTTTACCAGAACTAGATGCACATTCTAGCAAGCTAATCCCCATCGTAATAGTACGCACATCAAGCTTGTTATCATGAATCATCTGATTCGTTTCTAAAATATTGTCGATAGATAACATAAGTGCCTCCTATCCTACACGGTGCATGCTCAAGAAAATATCAGCATGTTGTGCACGGATTTCAACACCTAGTTCTTTACCTTGAGTCGTCAAAGCCTCTTGGATAGCTGTAAGATTTTTCATATCTTCAGACTTGGTTTCACACATCATAATCATATTGAAAACACCATCAAGGATGGTCTGATTAATGGACATAATATTTACACCGTAGTTAGCGAGTACGGTACTAACCCCAGCAATGATACCAACGCGGTCTACGCCGACAACGGTAACAACTAATTTCATAACATCACCTTCTCTAAGCACTACAAACTATATAGCCAGTAAAGGGCATTCAATAAACTAGTATTAATATATTATAACACATTTATTATTTTTCATGAGTGAAATCTTTTATGAGTTTTCTAGTGAAAAACAATATGTTATACTTTGTCAGACAAAGCACTTGTCACAATCTCTTCACCAGCAGTTAACAATGCGATAAGACCTTTGTCACCTTTATAGCTTTCACCATAAATTTTATATAAATCTTCAGTGCCAGATGGGCCTGCTACAAACCAGCCTGTTTCCGTTTCCACACGAACACCATCGATAGGCATATCTTTATACAGAGAAGTAGTGCGAACATTAGTAATCGCATTACCATCTACTTCGGTAGCCGTAATGGAGCTTGCATTTAATTGTTTCAACTTAGCCTTGGCCACCTTTGTACAAGGCGCATCAATACGACCAAATCGTGGATCCCCACAACCTTCCACAATATTGTTATATAGTCTCTCAACAGTTGCGCCCATTACAGCGTACATCTCCATTGCTAAAAGAGCCATAATCATACCATCTTTATCTGTGGTCCATACGGTACCATCTTTTTTAAGGAAGGATGCACCAGCAGATTCTTCGCCTCCAATGCCAATTTCCCCATCGAATAATAGAGAACTAAAGTATTTAAAGCCTACCGGAACTTCATACACAGGAATTTCTTTAACGGATGCCCACTTATCAATCATGGTTGTACAAACAACCGTTTTGCCTACCCCTTTATCCTTCCAACCACGGGTTGTGAATAGATAATCGGCAGCGGCTACGAGGAATGCATTTGGTGAAGCAAGCCCTTCTGCACTAACAATACCATAACGATCATAATCGGGATCGTTACCAACAGCCAAATCGTAATTACCAATTTGCTTGATAACATCGGCCATAGCGTATTCGGAGGAACAATCCATGCGGACCTTACCATCATGGTCATACGTCATAAAGCTAAAAGTTGGATCATATTCATCATTGATAATATCCATGTTGAGATTATAGCGCTCTTTAATAGCTCGCCAATAACCTAGTCCACTACCGCCGAGGGCATTAACGAGGACCTTAGGTTTTGCACTTTGTATTGCCTCCATATTAATAATAGAAGACAGTTCTTCTACGTACAGGCCTTTATAGTCATACGGAACTTGTTGATCAGGTTCAATATTGTCGATACTAATACGTTTGAACCCTTCTAATTCACAATATGCACGAACATATTCATTAGCACGGGTTTCAATCCATTTTGTAACGAGAGTATCCGCCGGGCCGCCATTAGTAGCGTTATACTTGATGCCACCGTTATCTGGAGGATTATGAGATGGCGTAATCACGATACCATCCGCTTTATCATCATGGCTTTCATTATAACGAATAATGGCACGAGATATAGATGGTGTCGGCACAAAATCCATATCGGAATCAACCATTGCCGTTACACCATTGCCAGCAAGAACCTCTAGAACCGTTACAAGGGCTGGCTGAGATAAAGCATGTGTATCTTGACCGACAAAAATCGGACCTGTAGCGCCGAATTGTCCACGGCCATCACAAATAGCCTGTGTAATAGCGGCCACATGTAAATCCGTAAAAGTACCATTTAAAGATGTACCGCGATGGCCAGATGTGCCAAAGGATACGAGTTGTGTCGGATCTGTAATATCCGGAGCATTATCAAAATATGCATCCACAAGGGTTTGCACATCGATAATATCTTGTTCTTGTACAGGCGTACCTGCTAATTTGTGAGTCATAGAAACCTCTAATCTTATCTTGAGGGCAAGCCCTCTTATTTTACAAACCTTGATATTCTATCAATTACATTAAATTATTTCCAAAATGTATGTATCATTCATAAAATATTATATTTACACATAATTAATATAAGATGACAACAGCCAGAGATTTTATCATAATTCTTTATTTTGATTTGTTACAACTATTTTCATCTATTACAACATTATTGTTCGCTTCGGTAGTTATATCTTGTGATTTCAGCTGTTTAGATATTTCCGCAGGAACAATAGGTTGAGTAAAACCTTGCCCGATAACCTCTTGAGCATCAGTAATCAAGATAAACACATTTGGGTCCGCTTCTTGAATAACCTCTTTCAATTTATTTACCTGCAGCAAGTTAACTGCAACCATCACAATTTGCTTAGGCGTCCGTGTATAAGCGCCAATGCCATTGATAATAGTAGCACCACGACCAACCTTATTGATGATGCATTCACATACCTCATCGGTGCGATAGGTAATGATAAAAGCAACTTTACGTTGATTAAAGCCGATTACCACCTTATTTGTAATAATAGTATACACATACACACTGATAAGAGTTACAGCTACCGCTTCAAGTCCAACAACTCCGACAGCAACTAAGAGGATGGCACAGTTGATAGCGCTATTAATGGACCCCATTTGAAGGCCATAATATTTGCGAACGATAAGTGCAATCGGATCAAGGCCCCTGTATTACCACCTACACGGTAGACGATACCAAGCCCTAGTCCAGTTGTGATACCTGCCATCATAGAACTGAGTAGTGGATCCTTAATAATCATGTCATATTGCAAGAAACTAAACAGATCAATCATCCACGATAACATGAGCGTACCATACAAGGTATTAAGCACTACACGTTTACCAAGCCACTTCCAAGCAGCCCAAAATATAGGGACGTTCAAAATAACGTTCCAAGAACCAACGGATAATCCCGTTAAATAATACAAAATCAACCCTACCCTCACTAATACCAGTACTAACCAGTTTGTGAGGTAGTACAAAGGCATCTAAACCAGCACCAAAAATTGCACAACCAATAGCAACTATGACACATTGATAGACAACATCTTTATACTTGGCGAACATAGCTCCTCCAAATTGCCATTTCACTATAAATATTCTATAATGAACTAATTAAAACATACGCTGTTTACAATGCTTTTAATAATCAAACAACAGGTATATACAAAATCATCATAAACCACTTAATGGTTATTTTCAATCACTTTATAACAGTATAAAATAAACATATAAACTGCATATATTTTGTACATTACAAACGAGGCTATTATGAGTAAAAGTTTTGAGCAACTCGGTTGCAGCAAAATTAATATTGGGCTTGCTATTACAGGCAAGCGTGACGATGGATACCACGACATCGATTCTATATTTCAATCGATTCGCCTTAGTGATTCTATTTATTTCGCTAAGCATCATTCCGTAGTATTTTCTGGTGGCGCTCCCGAATTGCCTGACTACATGCAAAAACTCGTAAGCTATGGAGAAGATAATCTCGCGCTCAAAGCGTTACGCGCCATACAGACCTATACGGGTTGTAAAGCCGGTGCCGCCATCCACCTATTAAAACGCGTCCCTATTCAAGCGGGTCTTGGTGGCGGTAGTGCAGACGCAGCAGCCATGTTATTAGGTCTCAACCGCTTTTGGGACTTACGTCTTACACAAGAGGAACTTTTAAATATTGGTGCCTCACTAGGATCTGATGTGCCGTTCCTACTACAAGGTGGTACAGCTCGCGGAACAGGTCGTGGCGAAGTGTTAACCTATAGTCAATCGCCAGAAGCACATTGGCTATTACTAGTAAAGCCAAAGGTATCTATTTCTACAGCGGTTGCTTATGGTCGCTTCAGCGGTAAATCTAAAGCCACCACAAAAACGATCGATACCGTTCTGAATCATCTTAAGAATAATGATTTACAATCTGCTTTTACTAGTAGCGCTAATACTTTCGAAGAATTATTATTCCCAGATCACGAAGAACTAGGAATATGTAAGGAGTTTTTCACTAGTCGTGGTTACCCAACCATCATGACAGGAAGCGGTCCTACGATGGTAGTATTACTTAACAAACCTATGGAAGCCTTGCAGTTACAAGAAGAGATTAAAGCAGCTGGTCATGATTGGCTGTCACTCATTACTAAAACATGTACACAGGAGGACTTAGTATGACAAAACGGTTACAACCTATACGACTCGATGCGTATAAACCACTAAGAGAAGTGGTAAGTGAAACATTGCGTCAAGCCATCCAAGATGGAGTGTTAAAACCTGGGGAGCGCCTCATGGAAATTCCCCTTGCCGAAGAGTTAGGCGTAAGTCGCAAATCTCATTCGTGAAGCCATACGTAAACTAGAACTAGAAGGCTTTTGTCGTTATGGTGCCTCGTCACGGCACCTACGTTGCCAACATCTCTTTGAAAGGATATCACTCAGTATTTGAAATCCGCTCTGCCCTAGAAGAACTTGCAGCAGGCCTTGCAGCAGAACGCATTACAGAAGAGGAAATCGAAACGCTGGAGAGAATGCTCGTAGAAATCGGCGATCATATGGAAAACAAAAATATGGAATCCGTCGTCGCTGCGGACGTAGAGTTCCACGAAGTCCTCTACCGCGCATCTCGTAACGAAAGATTAGCAGACATCGTTCACAACTTGCGAGAACAAACCTACTCGCTTTCCGCAGTTTTCTCTATGAATCAACCAGGTCGTCTTAGAAAAACTTGGGAGGAACATCGTCAATTAGTGGAAGCCATCGCTCTCATCAATGCCACACAAGCTCGTAAACTAGCTCGAATTCACATGGAACATTCTGAACAAACCTTGTTGCAAGGAATGGAAGAATCACAAGAATTTACTAAGGCATAAAAACATTCTACAAAAATACTATATAAAAGCAAAAAAATCCTTCCTATTTGTGAAGGATTTTTGTTTTACATAGTCTATAGAAATTGATACAATATCATTGATTATTATGAAATATGGATTTTTTATAAGAAAGGGAGTTTTTATGGAAGCAATGCTCAATGATGCTATATCCACCATAAACGGTTATTTATGGAGTTATTTCATCATTTTTATTCTCATCGGCGCAGGTCTCTTCTTTACGATGACAACGAATTTTGTACAAATTCGCATGATTAAAGAAATGATTCGCCTCGTAATTAACGGCGCAGGTAGCTCTACAGAAAAAAACCATGTATCCTCATTTCAAGCATTCTGTGTTAGTACCGCATCTCGTGTAGGTGTTGGTAACATCGCAGGTATAGCTATTGCCGTTGTACTTGGTGGCCCTGGTGCTATTTTCTGGATGTGGGTTATCGCACTCATCGGTGCTGCCACTGGCTTCATCGAATCTACATTAGCACAAATCTACAAAGAACCTGTTGCTAAGGGCGGTTTCTATGGCGGACCAGCTTACTATATTCGGTATGGTCTAAAACAACAAGGCATTATCTGTTCTATTTGCTATTTTAATCAGTATTACCTATGGTTGGATTTACAATTCTGTACAAGCCAATACATTGGCTGCATCTCTCCAGGTATTTCAACCTTGATGTGTCCTATACAGGCGCTGTAGTAGCAGTCCTTCTTGGTATTATCATATTCGGTGGTATCAACCGCGTTGCAAAAGCATCTGAAATCATTGTTCCTATCATGGCGATTCTATACATTGCTACTGCGTTATTTGTGGTAATTATGAATATCACCCAATTCCCACATGTAATCTATACTATTTTCTCCTCCGCATTCGAGCCTGTTGCAGCAGGTGGTGGCTTATTAGGTGCTACTGTTATGAATGGTATCAAACGGGGGCTCTTCTCTAACGAAGCCGGTGAAGGTTCTGTTCCAAACGCAGCCGCTACGGCAGCTGTTAACCACCCTGTGGAACAAGGTCTTGTACAAGCATTCGGCGTATTCCTTGATACATTCATCATTTGTACAGCTTCTGCTTTCATCGTACTCATCGTGGGTGATTACAGCACTACAGGTCTAACAGGTATTGCTCTTGTACAACATAACCTAGCTCAACAACTTGGTTCTTGGGCGCCTACAGCCGTAGCCATTTTCATCGTTATGTTCTCCTTTAGTTCCTTAATTGGTAACTATTACTACGGTGAAATCAATATCAGCCACTTAACAAACAAACGATTCTACCTACATTTGTTCCGTATTGGCGTAATTCTTATGACATTTGTTGGGCTCTATTGCCTCTCTAGATCTTGTATGGAATCTAGCCGATTTATTCATGGCTTTCTTAGTATTAACTAACGTAAGTTCCATCGTACGTATGGGGCGCACAGCAGGTCTTGCCCTCGATGACTATATTAAACAACGCAAGGCAGGTATTGAAACGCCAGTATTTAACCGTTCTATTCTAAACCACACGTACGGCATCGTATGGTGGGGTGATGGTCAAACTACAGACTCCTCCGTACCTCCTACTCCGATTGAAGATACTGTGGAAAAATAAAAATATATCGACGTATGAGGCTGGTGAAAGTATCTTTCACCAGTCTTTTTCGTATAATCTTTCAAAATAGTTTATTAGTACATACATAAAAGGGTCTATATTTTTTTCAGAATATAGATCTTTTATTTTTTTGTAAAAGTATCCATTTTCATAGATAAAAACATCGTTCATTAGCAGATTGTACTGTGATAAAAGATCATAGTAATTATCTATATTTTTACAACTTTTACAGGTCAAAAACTATAGAATATATTTATGAAAAATATAAAGGGTATTCTGTTTACAATGTCGAATACTTAAGTATGCGATAAAAATTAGCATTAATTAAACTATTAATTTACTCTATTATCCAGGAGGTAATTATGAGCGGTTATAACCCATATGAAAACATGTTAAACACATTAGACGTAGCAGCTGAAAAGCTCGGCTATACTCGTAGTGAATACGAAGTGTTACGTCACCCAGAACGAGAACTAAAAGTAGCAGTTCCTCTTCAACTCGACAATGGTGAAGTTCGCGTATACGAAGGTTATCGTTGCCAACATTCCACATTGCGTGGTAGTGCTAAAGGCGGTCTTCGCTTCCATCCAGATTCTGACGAAAACGAAGTGCGTGCATTGCAGCATGGATGACTATTAAAAACGCGATTGCTAACATCCCTTATGGCGGTGGTAAAGGCGGTATCAAAGTTGATCCAAAAACTTTAAAACCCTCGTGAATTAGAACGCTTAACTCGTAACTTCGTACGCCGTATTGCACCTATCATCGGTGTTAATACAGACGTTCCTGCACCAGACGTAAATACGAATGCTCAAATCATGAGCTGGATTGCTGACGAATACAGCACATTAAAAGGCGAATGGAGCCCAGGTATCGTTACAGGTAAACCAATCGAAGTAGGCGGTTCCTTAGGCCGTAATGAAGCGACTGGTCGCGGTTGCCTCATCGCATTGCAAAGCTATCTCGCTAAGAAAAACTTGGATATCAAAAACCTTACTGTTGCAGTTCAAGGCTTTGGTAACGTAGGTTCCGTAGGTGCTCGTCTCATTGCACAAGCAGGTGCAAAAGTTGTGGCTATCGGCGACGTAAGCGTTAACATCTACAATCCTAACGGTCTCGATGTTGAAAAAGCATACGAATATGCTAACTCCCATGGTCGTTCCCTCGAAGGTTACAGCGAACCAGGCATGACTACAATTGGACCTCAAGAGTTATTGGCTCAACCAGTTGATGTATTATACATGGCAGCCCTTGAGAACCAATTAAACAAAGACAACATGGAAAATATCCAAGCTAAGATCATCTTGGAAGGCGCTAATGGCCCTACTACTAATGATGCGGATAAATACTTCTATGAAAAAGGCATCGACATCATCCCTGACGTTCTTGCTAACGGCGGCGGCGTAGTTGTATCCTACTATGAATGGGTACAAAATAAAGCAAGCTTCTACTGGACTGAAGAAGAAGTTAATGAAAGATTAACTAAGAATATGCAAAATAGCTTCGAAGCTGTTTGGGAAATGCAACATAAATACAATGTACCTCCTCGTCAAGCAGCGTACATGGTTGCTCTTGAACGCCTCGTAGTCGAAACTAGATGGCGTGGCTATAACTGCTAAACTCCCTATACCTCCATACATTTTTAGCCATAAAAAGGCGTAAGCTCGATTTGAGCTTACGCTTTTTATTGCTATATACATAATCCATCCATATGAATGGTCAAATTAACTGCCCTCTGTCTATAAACCACTTATTATTTGAAAGCACCTAATAAGCAGCCACACTAGGACGACTCGATCAAAAGCTTTCACCAATACAGAACCAAGAATCGCTGGAATAGTTTGACCCACGATGAGGTTCAACACTAATGGCCAGTACGGTAGTCCAAGTAATGGGACTGAGCCACATTGGTACACATAGTGCTGGCACAAATACGATTGGAAGCATTACCCACCAAGCGCTGAGGCCAAGCTTGCGCATACCTACGATGATGCCTGTCGTTACTACACCGACACCAAAGCCCCCTACCATATCGAAGATACCAAGACCGCCGAATAGGAAGTTAGAAATGAGGTTGCCAATCCCCATGGGAATCACCAAGAACGGAAAGGCATAAGCAAGTGCATATAATGATGTTGCTATACGAATTTGATACGCCCCGAAGGAAACGCTTTGCGTTACATACAATACAACGATGTACAATGCCACAACCATGGCAGAAATAGTCAATTTGCGTGTAGAAATCATAACACTCACCTCCTCAAAATAAAAAAAGCATGGCAAAACTACCATGCTTACAATGCTTATGAATTTCCGTAGTTTTGTTTAGAGACAGGATGGTTTCAAACTGTCTTATTTAGTTGTCGCCTTTAGGCAGTACTAATATATCATATATCTAATATTTTCACAATTAATTGGGATTAAGGCGGACTTGTAGGATCATCTACGATTAGTATCAAGATTGTAAGGTAGGGGTGGTGGCAGATACCTTTCCTCATCGCTCCACTGGCGAACCGGTCATCGGCCTAGGGCCTTGACCTGCCAAAGTCGCTCTTTGAAAAGGTATCTGCCACCACTTCAAATTTAGCAACTCTACTTATCCCCTAATACTAGTGACGTCAAAAGTCCGCCTTGAATCACATATACATGCTACTCTATTAGAATATACGTAAAGTAGTCGCCTAAAAGGCGACTACTTGTCTAAGCCAGTTTATGGGTATTATAGTGCTGGGTCTTCGACTCCGTTTGCGTGGAAGGCTTTAGCTCTGTCGATGCAGGTACCGCAGTGTCCGCATGGTTTGTCTCCGCCTTCGTAGCAGGACCAGGTTAAGTGGTATGGTACGCCGAGGCGTAGGCCTTCTTTTACGATGTCAGCTTTGTTGGCGTTAATAAAGGGTGCTTCTAAGGAGCATTCTTTACCAGAGCCTTCAAAGATGGCGTCGCCCATAGATTTGTAGAAGTGTTCTGTACAGTCAGGATAGGCATTACCCGCCGCATCATCACTGTGAGCACCGTAATAGATATAACCGCAGTCTAGAGATAGTGCCAAGGATGCTGCCGCAGATAGGAATAGACCATTTCTAAACGGTACATAAGTGCTCACCGTACCCTTCCCTTCTGCATCTTGTTGTTCTTTGTAGGAACCTTGCGGAATGTCTTCACTAGATTGTACTAATAGAGAGCAGTTACTAAAGGCAAATAGCTTGGTAACATCCATCGTTTTACCTTCCATACCATAGTACTCTAAAATAGCTATGGCAGCTTCTAATTCTTTACTATGTTTTTGACCATATTGAATCGATAAGGGCACCACATTATCTTTACCAAATCGTTCAATGGCGAGGGCCAAACAAGTAGTACTGTCTACGCCACCGCTAAATAGAACGACAGCCTTTTGTTTTTGAGCCATAGTATCTCCTTTTCTATCACAACAGCCTCATCCGTAGATGAGGCTGTACTTTTACATTCACTAAAATTTTATAGATCAATAACCAATTCTACTGGACAGTGATCAGAGCCAAAGATTTGTTGATGAATCTTCGCTTCTTGGATTTTATCATCAAGGCGTTTGGATGTGATGAAATAGTCAATTCTCCATCCTGTATTCCGTTCACGAGCTTTCCCCATATAGGACCACCAGCTGTATTGCTCAATAGCATCTGGATAGAGGTGACGGAATGTATCTGTAAAACCTGCCCCTAAGAGTTCTGTCATCTTTGCACGTTCTTCATCGGAGAAGCCTGCATTTTTACGGTTTGTCTTAGGATTTTTTAGGTCGATTTCTTGATGGGCTACATTGAGATCACCACATAGAATGACAGGCTTTTTCTTATCTAATTCAAGTAGATAATTACGGAATGCATCTTCCCAAGTCATACGATAATCAAGGCGAGCTAATTCACGTTGGCTATTCGGTGTATAACAGCATACCAAATAGAAATTATCGTATTCAGCAGTGATAACACGGCCCTCTTGATCGTGTTCTTCAATACCGATGCCATTCGTTACGGACAATGGCTTAATACGCGTGAATACAGCCGTGCCACTATAGCCTTTCTTAACTGCACTATTCCAATATTGCTCATACCCTGGCAACTCCAAAGAAATTTGATCGGGTTGCAATTTTGTTTCTTGCAGGCAGAAAATATCTGCATCTAATTCATTAAAGGATTCCATGAATCCCTTTGTTACAGCGGCGCGGAGGCCGTTTACATTCCAAGAAATTAATTTCAATTCTTACTCCTTTATAATACTTTGCATCAATCTAATACTATTCACCGTATTTAACTTGGTGAAAGTCTCTTTCACATAGAATATACGTCAAGTTTTTGTGCTTAATCTAAGCTAATCTAAAGATTATATGTTAGCAATACTACTGCTTTTTATGTTTCTTAGCATGTCTTGCTTCTGCACGAGCCTTGCGGGCATTTTCATTTGCTTTAAGATCGCTTTCACGTTTCTCACGAAAATAATTAGCCACCGCCGACAAGATAAGAATCACTAATACAGTTACATTAAACATACCAGGTCCAAAGGTATAAATGTGATAACACAAATAACCAAAGGCAACGACTGTTAGTAATTGTTTTAATAGATTCATTCGCCCTCCTAAGTTAGTTTAATGTTTCTACACCTGTGCTAAGCGGGAAACCTTCATACGTTACCCAGTCACTAGAACTACCAACATATAAAGCAGATTCAAGGCCTACTTCACTCATGGTTAACAACGCATTGCAGGCAGTCACACCAGACCCACAGTACGTTACAACTGGCCTATTTTGGTAGATTTCGTTGTAATACTCAGCCTCTAAATCTTTCAAGGATTTAGGACCATCTACGGTATAGCCACTTTCATAAAAATGATTAACAGCCCCAGGAATATGCCCTGTCATGCCATCCATCGTATCCACTTGAGATCCATCATAACGGAATGGCGCACGAGCATCAATAATAACATGATCTCCGCTTTCACTAGCCTTGAGTACCTCATCACGACTCATAACCATATCCGTTTGCAACTCGTAGTTAAAAATAGATGGTTCAGCAGGTAACGGGGTCGGCTCTTTAGTTAAGAGATGGCCCTCTCGAACCCAGCGTTCAATACCACCGGATAAAACGCGTACATCTGTTAAGCCCATGTAACGTAACGTCCACCAAAGACGGCCCGCTAAGAATAGCCACGAATCATATACTACAACCTTTGAGTTACGAGTGATGCCATAAGACTCAAAGGTATGAGCCAACTGTTCCATATCTGGCAATGGATGACGGCCACCATGCTCGCCTAAAGGACCAGTCAAATCCTTGTCTAAATCTACCGCATAAGCCCCCTTAATATGGCCTTTTTTATAATCTTGATACCCTCTAGCATCTAAAATGATGACCTCATCGAGACAAGCTAATAATTCTTTAGGAGTGATAAAATTTGACATGTTGTACTCCTTTCTTTGATTATATCGAAAAATACAAATCTTTTAATATTATTATATACGACTATAGCGGGATATACAATTGAAAGCTACTGATATTAAAAACTCATCACAATTGCGTAACCCATCTTCAATGGCAGATAATACATTACGCCCTTCCCCATTAGCAATAAGTTCCGAAGATGTAGCAAAATTGATTAAATGATTCGATTCTGACATAACGAACTCCCCATATAATGAATACTATACTTGCTATTATACCAGCCGCACTGCAACGTCTAGAGAGTATATAGTTTTACTTTTTAAAAGTATATTTTTATAACAGCTTTACAGCCTCATTTATCGTTTAATCGCTAATTATAAATATAAATACATGTTCAAATCTAAACATTTTCATCTATTCCTTATAATTATCGTATCTATACGTCTTTTTTGCCACGTAAAGTTGTGATATAATGTAAATAATTACTCTTAGGGCATTAGTCTGTCCAAATGGATCCAAAAGAGTTAGTGTGTTTTCAAGGAGCGTGCGCAGTTGAAAAAGGGGTACATCAAGTTAATAGCAGCCATTGTGCTCGGTGCTGCTATTATCGGTGGTGGGATCTATGGGGTGTATACACTCTTATCATCCAATACAACGACAATTTTATATCGATCAACCGTTGACGATAAAATCAACGCCATACGACCTTATATTGTTGCATTAGATGCATATAACTCATACAGTGTAGCCTATGCTAGCCAATTACAGCCAACTCTTGAAGAGTTGCGCAATGGGTCTCATAATACGACGATTACCTTACCTAAATATAAGGAACTTAAAGCTGCATTAGAGGTAGCAAAACAAGATAGTTCTACACCCTACGAAGACGTAAACCAAGCGACAAATGACGTCCTCGTAGTACTTGATCAAATTATTCCTATTGCTGATCAGTTGCAATCTTACTATGTGGAACGTCGTTATGAAAAGGATAATTATAAAGGTAGCGATGAGCTAGCAGCTCAATATGTACCTTTAGCAGAACAGTTCTACGCTACATATAATGCATTAGACTTAGCTTTAGATAATCGTAATAATGAGCTTTATAACGAACGCATGACTGAGTATCAGGGAGAAAAACGGGAAAATGCGGTTAACTTTATAGAGATAAATCTCATAACAGCACAAACTATTGACCTTATTGATCCAGATGGGAATACAGACACCCAAAAGGTAGAATCAAACTTACAACAAATTACACAACGCCTCAATAAATTACAACCTGGTACTACACCAGAAGTACAAAATGCGGTAAGAGAGTATCAAGACTCAGTAAAAGAATTTGTTGCAGAGGCACGCAACTACATTATTATCAACTCATCTTATGGCGAAGCTTATACGCAATTATTTACCAAGTATAATAAAATGATTGGCAAGGCCAATGCAGTTAATATGGCAGACTTAGATGTAACAGAAAAAAATAATAGTTTAGATATCACAAAGGACTCAGCCCATGCGAGCTAGTCCTTTTTATTTTTATGTAAGCATCAAACTTTATTTCTTTTTCAAATCTTTTGTAATGATGTAATATTCAGACGGTGTTATCTTGATACCATCAATATGTTTATTACCTACAATATTAATTTTAGGATACCCAAGGAATAATGCTACAGCGTTATCTAACATCAGTTGTTGGGCATTGATAACCGCATTACGACGCACCACTGGATCGCTACTACTTTCACCAAGAGCCAACAATTCATCGAAACGAGGATTAGAGAAGCCAGACCCATTAGTTTCAACGCCTATACCCCAATATTGTTTCAAGAACCATACTGGTTGACCCGTATTAGCGGTTACAACACTGGAGATAATCATATCATAATCACCAGATTGAGATAATGTGTCGATAACCGCATAATCTACGATTTTAATTCGTAAATCTACACCGATTTTTTTGTAGTCCGCTTGCAATGCTTCCGCATATAATGGCAATTCAGGACGAGTTGTGTAGGCATAAAAATCAAGTACGAGGTTTTCACCGTCTTTATCTACAATACCGTCGCCATTTGTATCTTCATAACCTTCACGTTTCAGTAATTCTTTAGCACGTTCTACATTATATTTATTAGGATCACGCAATTGGTTAAAGCCATAGTCTATGGATGGTGGCAATGGAGCCTTACCGGCTACGAAGGTATCCTTCATGAGGTTCTTCGCATAAGACTCACGGTCTGCTGCTGCAATGAGGGCTGCACGAAGATTAGGATTCTGTAGTTTCCCTTTTTGCCCCATACGAACAAATACGTCACGCAAGGAAGCCACTTCATAGATAGTGAATTTCTTATCATTTTGGAAGATACTATATTCACCAGGTCCAATGTTAACGGCCATATCTACATCGCCCGCTTGTAACGCCATAGCACGAGTATTCGCATCATTAATAGATGGGATTTCAACCTTAGCAAAGCCTGCCTTGCCATCCCAGTAATTATCATTGCGCTTTAGTTCAGCACGCTCTTTTGTGAAAGAGGATACTACATATGGACCAGTACCAATAGGACCTTCCTTTGCAATATCACGACCATTCGCCTCTGCTGTCACATCCATAATCAAAAACAATGGATCTCCTAACAAGTTGGGCAAATTATAATATTCCTTGTCAGTCTTGATGGTCAACTCCTGACCGTTAGCAGTAATTTCTGTATAGTTAAAGAACGTTTTTGCTCGTTTACTTTTAGCAAAAGTTCGTTCTAAAGATGCTTTTACCGCCTCAGCTGTCAAACTATTACCATTTGAGAATTTAACTTTATCATTGATGGTGAAAGTCCATGTTAACTTGTCATCACCTTGCTTTCCAAGAGGTGGCAAGTCAAGGGGTTGCTTTCATTTGATCATCAAACTTGATAAGCGTTTCACCTATACCAAATCGTACAACAGCCCAACTAAAATAATTTTCCGTTGGTTCTAATGTGCCAGCAAAACTAATAGCCCCTACCTTTAATACATCATTAGATGAAGCAGAATCTTGATTCATACAACCAATAGTCCTGAGCATAGTCACACAAGGGTCATACCAATTAGTAAAGACTTGCGTAATCCTTTTCATTTATACACCTAACCTTTCTACACACATTAACTATCTATTTATACTCAGATACTCACTATTTTTTGCATTAACATAATCTAGTAAATATAACCTGCTTTTTACAATAGTTAATATAAAGAGAATCTATGTACATCACTTCATATGAGCATATCTTATTATACCCATAGGGGTATATTTTATGCAGTCAACTATACTATAGATTAGGTGTTAACACAATGTATAATTTGAGAAACATTTCAATATATCTATTAAAAAAATTTTCATATCTTAACTATGCATAAAAAATAGCAGTTAGTCTTGAAACTAACTGCTATTTTAAGTTTACCTATCCGCTCTAACTCTCTACATTTCAAAGCTATACTTTTGAAATTTTTGAAAGCAATTTTCTACTAAAGCTTCTAATGCAGCCTCATCCAAGGTAAGTGGCTTATGATCTTGACCAATTTCAAAGATGGAGCTCAATAAAACCTTTGTATATGGATGTTTTGCATCCGCCAAGTGGAAAGCATCTAGTTCTTCAACGATAGCACCTTTGTACATTACGACCACCTTGTGGCACATCGTACGAATAAAGGCAATATCATGAGCAATAAATAGGTATGTTAAATTTTTCTTTTTTTGTAAACGCGCCAAAAGGTACGCAATGGAGTCTTGTACAGATACATCTAGAGCACTAGTAGCCTCGTCTAACACGAGGATTTCAGGGCTCTAAAACGATAGCACGAGCAATGGCAACACGTTGGCGTTGACCACCAGACATTTCATGAGGATAACGATGCATAAACTCACGTGGTAAATCTACCATTTCCAAATAGTCACCTGCGATTTGCTCTTCCTTTCCCTTTTCAAGAAGACCAAAATTATAGAGTGGCTCAAGAATGATATCTTTGACCTTCATACGTGGGTTAAAAGCTGCAGATGGATCTTGGAATACCATTTGAATCTTTTTACGATATTCTTTCGTTTGTTCAGAGTTCATATGTTGAATCTCTACACCATCTACATAAATCTCGCCTTCCGTAATAGGAAGCATCTTCATGATCATACGAACCAATGTTGTTTTCCCAGAGCCAGATTCACCTACAATACCAAGGGACTGACCTTTTTCGAGAGTTATATTAATATCCTTACATGCTTCGAGCTCACCACCAGTAGGAAGTGGGAATCGTTTATATACATTCTTAATTTCTACTGCATAATTAGTCAATGTAACGACCTCCTCCCAATGTTGGCACAGCGTCTTTTAATTGTTTTGTATATTCATTAGATGGATTTTCCAAAATATCTTGCGGAGTACCAGCATCTACAACACGGCCCTTTTTCATAACAATGATATAATCGGACATATACGCTGCTACACCAAGGTTATGCGTAACCATTACAATTGCTGAATTATGCTCTTTAGCTAGTTCAAGCATTTGCATAACCACTTGAGATTGTGTTGTTACATCCAGAGCAGATGTAGGTTCATCACCAATGAGTAATGCTGGGTCCAAAGCTAATGCCATGGCAATACCCACACGTTGGCGTTGACCACCAGATAACTCATGAGGATAACGGCGCAAGATATCTGCACAATTAGGTAAGGCTACGGATTCCAATAACTCAATGGCTCGTCGATCACATTCATCATTGGAGATTTCAATATGAGATGTAAACAACTCTCTAAACTGTTTACCAATGCGAACAATAGGATCCAATGCACTACCACTATCTTGGAAAATCATGGCTATGTCTTTGCCACGTATGGATCTCCATTCAGACTTAGATAGGGTACGAAGGTCATGACCATTAAAGAGCATTGTACCTCTGTTACCTCACCACCTACAGGCAATAAACCCATGAGGGCCCGGATCACAGTAGTTTTACCGGATCCGGACTCACCTACGATGGTTAATACCTTACCGCGTTCCAAGGTAAAGTTCACATCCATAACAGCAGGCACACCTTGGTACGCAATGTTAAGGTTTTCTACAGTTAGTATGTTTTCTGCCATTATAGCTCCTCACTATTTTGTAATTTTGTTAGTAATCCAGTAGTAATCACTTGGGTACATTACAGCACCTTTCAAGTAAGAACCTGTAACGATATTAGTTTTAGGGTAACCTAAGAATAATGCAGCGCCATCATTCATCAACAATTGTTGAATTTGGATTGCATAATCACGACGTTTTGCTGGGTCGAATTCAGTTTCAGCTGCATCTAACAATTGGTCAACTTGTGGATTGGAGTAACCAGAACCATTTTGAGGGTTGGAACCATTGTTATTAGTGTGCCAGTAGTTAGCCAAGAACCAGATTGGATCGCCTGTATTAGCTGTTACGATATTGGAGATAAGCATATCATAGTCGCCTTCTTGACCCATTTTATCGATCAAGTTATAGTCAACTGTTTTGATTTTCATATCGATGCCAACCTTTTTAAGGTCTGCTTGAACAGCCTCTGCATAAAGTGGTAATTCTGCACGAGAGTTATATACTACGAAGTTGAATGTTAATGGTTTGCCATCTTTATCAAGGATGCCATCGCCATCTGTATCTTTCCAGCCATCTTCTGCTAACAATTGTTTAGCGCGTTCAGGATTATATGCATTTGGATCTTTCAAGTCTTTGAAACCATAGTCCATGGATGGTGGAATTGGAGCGGAACCAGGAATGAATGTACCTTTTAACAATACATCAGCATAGTTTTTACGGTCTGTTGCAGAGATAACTGCAGCACGAACTTTGTCATCCCCAAGAATACCTTTTTGATTAATACGGGCCAATACGACACGAAGAGATGCGATTTCATCTACTTTGAATTTATCATTGCCTTGGAATAAACCAATTTCACCAGGACCGATGTTAACAGCCATATCTACGTCGCCAGATTGTAAGCTCAAAGCACGCGTATTAGGGTCATCGATGGAAGGAATTTCTACAGTTTTAAATGGTACTGTACCATCCCAGTAGTTTTCGTTCGCAGCCATTTCAGCACGTTCTTTAGTGAAGGATTTAACTACATATGGGCCTGTACCGATAGGACCTTCCTTCGCAAAGTTACGGCCATCTTTTTCAGCTTGAACGTCAACGATTAGGAACAACGGATCCGCTAAAAGGCCAGGCATATTAGGATATTCTTTTGTTGTATGAATAACTAATTGTTGACCATTAGCTTCCATAGAGTCATATTCGAAGAATGTTTTCGCACGATTAGACTTTGCAAAAGCACGTTCAATAGACGCCTTTACAGCTGCTGCATCAACTTTTTTACCATTGGAGAATTTCACCTTATCATTGATTGTGAAAGTCCACGTTTTATGGTCTGGGGATACTTCCCATTTAGATGCAATCCATGGTTGAGGTTTCATTTGTTCGTCAAACTTAGCCAATGTTTCACCTACACCATAGCGCATTACAACCCATGCGAAGAAGTTTTCTGTAGGTTCTAATGTGGATGCGAAGTTAGTAACGCCTACTTTTAATACATCTTTGTTAGCAGCACCATTATTATCAGACCCACAACCAGCTATGAAGGAACCCATCATTACAATACTAAGACCTGCTAATAGGGCCTTTTTCCAAGATTTTTTCATTTAAAATCTCCTTTTACAACTACATGTAAAACATAAAAACATTTAAACATCATCACTATCTAAAATAGTCAGTGATGGAAAAACCATATTTCTTACCTAGTCATAATGAAACTTTTCACTAGATAAAGATTCAAATTTATGAAACATGAAAAACAATTTTATCCTTGATTTTTTGGATCCACTACATCTCGTAAGGAGTCAGACCAAAGATTAAAAATAGCAACCACGATAAGGATGGACATACCAGGGAATGCCATGAGCCATGGACTCGTTTGCAAGTACTGGCGACCCTCGTTAAGCATAAGACCCCTATTCTGGAGTCGGTGGCTGAGCACCAAAAGCCAAGGAAGGATAAACCTGCTACCTCAATCATGATAGCCCCGATATCTAATGCACCTGTTGTAATAACGAGAGGCATAATATTAGGAATGATATGACGTCTGATGATGGCCGTCGTAGATGCGCCCATCATAACAGCAGCCGTTACATATTCCTCACCGCGCACCTTGAGCGTCATAGAACGTACAATACGAGCATATTTTGCCCAACCTACAACAGATAAGGCTAAAATCGTATTTACAATGCTACCACCTAGAATACCAGCAATAGCAATAGCCAATACGATACCAGGGAATGATAACATAATATCAGCTAGGCGCATGAGGACCATTTCGACTTTGCCGCCAAAATATCCTGCTATAGCACCGATGATAGTACCAATGCTCACCATGATAACGACGATGGATACGCCCATGAACAAGGATAATTGAGTACCATAAATGATACGAGATAATACATCACGTCCTAATTTATCTGTACCAAACCAATGTTGGCTGCTTGGTGCTTGCAATGCCTGATTTATATTTGAGGTGAAAGCATCGCCCGGTGCAAGCCAGGGTGCAAAGATAGCGATGAGAACAATGATAATCATCAACCCACTATAGAAAGAGAACAATTTATGTTTTTGAATAAATTCTGCCATTATGCTCTCTCCCTTTTCAATCTAGGGTCTAATAAGATATATGATGCATCAACCAATGCGTTAATACACATATATGCTAAAGCAACCCACAACACAAAACCTTCAATCAATGGATAATCGCGCATAGTAATAGCATAAATTGCCATATTCCCAAGTCCCGGCCAAGAGAATACCATTTCTACGACTGCCACACCACCTAGTAACCAACCAATAACAACACCAAGAATAGTGATGAGTGGTAACACCGCATTAGGTAAAATATGACCGAATAAAATTTTTATCTCACTAACACCGCGAGCACGAGCGCCAATAACATAATCCTTTTGCATTTCCTCAAGGATAACGAGCCGCACTTGACGCATGTATTTAGACCCAACAACAACTGCCAAAGTAATAGCGGGCAAAATAACACCAGACGCAGTCACTCGAGAGGATGCAATCGGTACAAGGCCCAATTTAAGACCGAAGATGTAAATCAGTACAAGACCTAACCAGAACGTAGGCATAGATACGCCTACGAAGGATAGAAATCTCAACACATAATCAACCCATTTGTTACGATTTAAGGCGCTTATAATACCTGCAGGCAATGCATAGAGCAGCGTAAATACTAAAGCCGTACCCGCTAACATTAATGTACCTGGTAAAGCCTCCAACATACGATCTACTACTGGTTTTTTAGCAGAATAACTCATCCCTAAATCACCTTGTGCGGCATTGACGACCCAGTTTGCATACTGTACTACAAATGGTTTATCTAACCCAAGCTGAGCTCGAGTTTCATCGATAAGCTCCTGAGATACGATAGTATCTGCCGTTTCAAGTAACATCGTTACTGGGTCACCTGGTGCTAAATAGGTGAGACAAAATGTCAAAAATGTGATGCCAAACAAGGTAACAATAAATTGCCCCAATTGTTTGACAAAGCGTTTGCCCATAGGCGCCTCCTAAACTCTCTAAACACTAACAACAATTCAAATGACAAACTAATGGTACTAGCTTTTTTATATAGCGATGAAGCTTAAAGGCTAGGGAACGAAAAAAGGTTAGTCGCCCGACTAACCCAAATTAAGCACAGCATATGTATACCATGCCTTTAGAGCAGGCTTTCTGACTCTGATTCATCGCAACATTTCGGCCTTCCCAGTTTCCCAGTGACCCTATAATGAAACCTTGCTCCTCATTACAGCTATTTGCATAGTATGGGTTTTTCACCCATTTTCCTCTTTTACGCTCGGTAAATACCGACACTCACTAGTTCATTCATTTTTATCGATTATAAATATACTATATTAACACTCTATTTACAATACATATACCCCTTATGGGTATATATATTTCACGTATTTTCAATATAATTTTTATACTGATAAAAAAATATTGATTAGTGATTAAATTCACAATCCCTGCATAAAACCATATAAATTAACTTATATAAATAATTTTTTTATTATATTTACTGTATAAGACGGTATATATATTAATTTTAATAATAACAAAAGCAACGTAAAAACTTTATTATAAAAATCTTTTTATGCACAGCAAAAATTTGATTAATAATAAAAATGCTCTTTTAAGTTTTTTTCAAATTAGACACTCATGAATTATAAGTCTAATTTATAATTATCATAAAAAGAGGCTATTACCGAAGTAATAGCCTCTAATAAGACGAGATGTATTCAGTTAATCAATACTTTGTTGTAAGCGGTGTGCTCTGCGTGTATCCCACGCTTTACGCAAAACATAGATCACCAAACCTATGCTTACTGCCACTGCGCTACCTACCATAGCATCAAAACCACATGCGTAGATTGCATATAGACAATAAAGAACGCCTATACCGAACAAGTAATTAGAGCGTTTAATACGACTTTCAGCTACGCCAGCCATACGCATCATTGTAGGTACTGCCAAAATGCACAATACATACGGTACTACGTTAGTTACAACCGCTAAGTTTACTAAGATTTCAAATTGCTCACGCAAGGATTCGCTTGCAGTGAATAAAGTAAGTAATGTTTCAACAGCGAGTAAAATCAATACACCACGAACAGGAGCATCTTTGCTATTTACACGAGCGAATATTTTAGGGAAGTAACCATGTTCTGCTGCACTTTTGAAGACGCGAGACAATGTGAATTGCCAGCAAAGCAAAGCGCCAAAGCAAGAAATAACCATAGCAGCCATAACGATGTTTGCAATTGTATCATTGAACATGTATACGAATGTCAAACCGAATGGTGCATTAGAATTTAATAAATCAACGTTAGGCACAATACCTGCCATAACGTTTGTGGACAAGATATAAACCACGGCCACTGCTAATGTACCCGCCACAGTTGCGATAGGTACGTTTTTCTTTGGATTCTCAACAGCATCAGCATTAGCCGCTGCGGACTCAAATCCTAGGAAGCCCCATAAAGTTAGGGAAATAGATTGTTTTACCGCATCATAAAGCGGAAGATCATTTGGGTTCCATGCCGCCCAATAAATAGATGGATCAAACCAATACCAGCCGATTGTACCGATTAATAAAACCGGAACAATAGAGCCCCAAATAGTCATATTGCTGAGTCGACCTGTGAAACGATTACCTCTGAAGTTTAGAATCGCTGCAAACCACAAGAGCACAATTGTTACCTGACTTGTTTGTGTCGCATTGAGGTCAACGCCAAAGAAAGCTGCGCCATAACCTACGGCAGATACCGCGATGGCGATATTAGCAATGATGAGAGATATGCTGTAAGCATAGCTCGCCATAAAATGTCCAGTTTTACCGAAGCGATGTTCTGCATAACCGCCCATGCCCCCTTGTTTTTGGGAGAACATACCCGCTTGAGCAAAAAAATATACGCTAGTAAAAGCGCACCCACAGCTGTCACGAGCCAAGATAAAACTGAAATAGTACCAACTTGAGCCAAATTAGTTGGTAACATAATGATCCCAGCTCCTAGCATATTGGCTGCTACCATTGTGGTTAGCTGGAATACAGACATTTTTTTAGCGGTGGTTTTCATGTATCAATCCCCTTTCACTAAGGTGAATTTTTTCTCGTCCATAATTCACTTAAAATATATATACCGCTAAGTAAATCCAGTTCGTGCTGTGATGGGCTTGAATGTGAATTTACCGTTTTTATTCTTATTACGAGTTAAATAATAACACCTATGAAACCAAAAATAAAAAGTACTTTATTGGCGGACAAGCTATATTACACGAATTGAATAAATCATAGGTAATTTATCATCAAAATTGAACAGAACTCATTTTTAATTGTGGCAAAGTATATTTTTACCCTATTTTTATTCTGTGTATAGATGTAATTTTTTTCCTATCTATCACGGTTATAGTGTCCTAGTACAAGACTATTATTTCCTCACAGTCCACTATATATGTACACACAAATGCATCATTTTTAATAGTGAATTATCAATTAGAATTTTGGGATTTATAGGTATCGTCTAGCTTTTTAAATAAAAAAATCGATATACATATAAGTATAATAGGCAATATTAGTCCCTTTAATGAAATCTTATATGTATATCGATCTTATTTTTCAGATTTTATTGATAACTATTCTTTATTTTTATCTACTGCTTATTCCGCACTAAGCTCTACTCTTGTACAGATTCAACGATTGCTTTCCATTCAGCAATTTGTTTTTCCTCAGCAACGATAATAGCTTTACCATTATTGCGTTGTCGCTCCACACATTCTGGCGCCGTACCAGAATAGTTATTACGACCTGCAACACAAGCTTCAATGGAAATGGCATCAAGAATATCCGCATCAAAGTGATGAGAGATTGCTTTGAAGTCCTCTATCGATAAATCAAGAAGTACACAACCTTTTTCGATGCAATGATGCACCGCATTACCTACGATTTCATGGGCTTCACGGAATGGAACACCTTTCTTCGCAAGATAATCTGCCATATCCGTAGCATTAGAGAAGTCGTCATCAAGGACTGCTTTCATATGAGCCCCATTGACCTTCATACCACGAATCATAGCCGCATTAATGGACAATGCGAAGTGTACTGTATCAATAGCATCGAAGATACCTTCTTTATCCTCTTGCATATCCTTGTTGTATGTAAGAGGCAAGCCTTTCAAAGTTGTTAAAAGGCCTAACAAATGACCATAGGTACGGCCTGTTTTACCACGAACCAGCTCGCAAACGTCAGGATTTTTCTTTTGCGGCATAATACTAGAGCCCGTGCAGTGAGCATCATCAAGTTCAATAAAATTGAACTCATTGGTAGACCACAAGATCAACTCTTCGCTAAGACGACTCAAATGCATCATTACTAGAGATGCAAAGGACAAGAATTCAACTACGTAGTCACGGTCAGATACGGCGTCCATACTATTTTCGTAAATACGAGAAAAGCCCAAAAGCTTTTGCGTATATGTTTGATCAATGCCGTATGTAGAACCAGCTAATGCGCCGGCCCCAAGTGGCATGATGTCAGCATGTTTGAATACCATCAACAAACGATCAAAATCACGTTCCAACATAGAGAAATAGGCCATCATATGATGCCCAAACAATACAGGTTGAGCCCGTTGTAAATGCGTATAGCCAGGCATGATAACATCACTATACTTTTCAGCTGTTTCGATGAGAGCCTTCTGCATATCTACGATGAGTTCACCCATTTCCACAACAGCTTTACGCACGTACATGTGCAAGTCTACTGCACATTGGTCATTACGGCTGCGGCCTGTATGCAAACGACCACCAGCTTCACCGATATCATCAGTAAGGCGTTTTTCAATATTCATATGAATATCTTCAAGAGCCACGGAGAACGGAAACTCTCCTTTATCAATCTGATTTTTAATCTTCGTTAAACCTACTAAAATAGCATCTCGATCTGCGTCGGAGATAATATGTTGTTTTGCCAGCATAGTCGCATGAGCCTTGCTGCCTGCAATATCTTCGGCGTACATCCGCGCATCAAAAGCGATAGAGGATGTAAAATCCTCTACCGCTTTATCAGTGCCTTTTGTGAAACGCCCGCCCCACAATTTAGCCATTATTTACCTGCTTTCTCTTTCATCAATGCATTAATTTTGAGAGGTAAACCGAACAAGTTGATGAAACCTTCTGCATCAGATTGATCGTATACATCATCTTCTTCGAATGTTACGAAATCTTCGCTGTACAAAGAATATGGAGAAGTACTACCTGCAGAAATGATATTTCCTTTGTACAATTTAAGTTTTACTTCACCTGTTACAGTTTTTTGAGTTTCGTCAACAAACGCTTGTAACGCGTTCATCAATGGTGCGAACCACATGCCATCATATACGAGTTCAGCGTATTTGTTAGCAATGAGTTCTTTGTAGTGGTATGTAGCTCTGTCGAGGCATAGGTATTCAAGTTCTCTATGAGCATACATGATGATAGAGCCACCTGGGTTTTCATAAACGCCACGGGATTTCATGCCTACCAATCTATTTTCGACGATATCTACAACGCCTACACCATAGTGTGCACCGATTTCGTTGAGTTTTTCTAATATTTGTAATGGAGTACCTTCTTGACCATCTACAGCTACAGGTACACCTTCTTTGAAGGATACAGTTACATAACCAGCTTCATCTGGAGCTTGTTCAGGTGTATGTGTTACCAAGTACACATCATCTTTAGGTGCATTTGCTGGATTTTCAAGATCGCCGCCTTCATGGGACAAATGCCATACGTTTTGGTCCATAGAATATGGATGAGATTTTGTAGCTACAACTGGAATATCGTGTTTAGCAGCATATTCCATACAGTCTGTTCTAGATTTCAAATCCCATTCTCTCCAAGGAGCGATGATTTTCATGTTAGGAGCTAATGCTTTGATAGTCAACTCAAAACGAACTTGGTCATTACCTTTACCAGTCGCACCATGAGCGATTGCATCAGCGCCTTCTTTTTTTGCAATATCTACAAGAATTTTACCAATTAAAGGTCTCGCGAAGGATGTACCTAATAAATATTTACCTTCATAAATTGCACCAGCTTTTACAGTAGGCCATACATAATCTTTTACAAACTCTTCCTTAGCGTCAACGATGTACGCTTTAGATGCGCCAGATTTGATCGCTTTTTTCTCAACTGCATCATAATCCTCAGGTTGGCCCAAGTCTACACACACTGCAATAACTTCAGCGCCATAATTTTCTTTCAGCCAAGGAATGATAACAGAAGTATCTAAGCCACCAGAATATGCGAGTACTACTTTATTTGCTTTACCCATGATAACACCTCATAAACCACTATCTATTTAGACTCATATAATCAATACAATATCAGATAATTGTGAAAGCACCGTGGTATCTTCTATTACCGACAAGCATTTTCTCCTTCTGACAAAAAAATAGTATACACCTGTATAATTATAAATGCAAGTATTATTTTTATACAATTATATAATATTATTCGGAACGTAACTATTCGAGAGTAATAAAGCTCCAACATTTTAAACCAGCATATGTTATAGCTTTTTAGTGTTTACTAATTATTAATACCTGTAAATCATTTATTAGTTCAAGCAAATTATTATTTTTTTATTACCACTTTGGAATATATGGCCTTAAATTATATCAATAGGTGAAAATTGGTAATCTAAAAGCTATCTTATAATCATCAGTTGTATCAAGGGGTTCTTTTTAAAGTCTCAATAATAAAAGACTTAATTTCACCTATAATCGAGTAAAGCTCATTTTGTTCTTCATTAATAATAGCTTCAATGCGAACATCTAAATCATAAGATCTAGAAATTCTATAATTACCTGTAGAGTAATCTACATTTCTAAATAACTCCAATATATTCATCTTAGATATTGCTGTATCAAAAAGCATTTATAGCATTTAGGATATTATGTTTCGCCATTACATTTACACTGACAATGGTCTGATTACAAATATGTGGAATTGTATCAACAATATATTCTTCTCTAACAGTAGCTCGCAACGATTCATCAGCCATTATTAACTCTCTATCCAAGGCTTTTATCCCAAAAAGCAATGTCTTACAGCCATACAATCATGTTCATCATCATAATAAACTATCCAGTTTTCAATTTTATAAGCATCAGCTTGTTCAATGTAAAAAGATTTCACGAGCATAGGAATCTACATCAAGCAATTCAGACTTATAATCTACTCCTCCAGGACCTCTTAAATAATAGGCTATAAAATTCTCCAGCCTAAGCATGGCAAACTTAATTATAGGTTTTACACCCTATATAGATAGAAGAAAAAGTTACCCTTTTCATAACGCTTTAATTCAACATTATCCAATATCTACGCTCCTTATGCTCGAAATTCTCTCTAAAAATCATCTTAATAACACAAATGTATCAAAAATCTCTATTAGCCAATTATTAATCAGCTAACAGAGATTCTAAAATAGTAATTTAATTATTCTTCCACAAGCTCTAAGTCCTGTTCATACGCATAGTCTGCTTCTGCTTGTGTAATCATGCCTTGGTCTACCATTTGTTCGAGCACCAGCTTTTGTCGAGCTTTAGCCCTTCATAGTTCGTATAAGGATCTAAATAGGACGGTGCATTGGGTAATGCTGCTAGCAAAGCACTTTGCCCCAATGTTAATCGGCTTGGGCTTGTTCCAAAGTAGCCGTGAGCAGCTTCGTAGATACCGTAATAGTTATGACCATAATATACGGTATTCAAATACATGGTAAGGATTTCTTCCTTAGAGTAATAATGTTCCATTTCACTAGCGAGAATCGCCTCTTCTACCTTACGACTCATGATGCGTTTCGAGGAAAGGAAAAGATTTTTTACGAGTTGTTGTGTAATAGTACTACCGCCTTCCAGCGTTTCACCTGCTATGGTATTTGTGTACAAGGCGCGAATAATACCGAGTACATCAATAGCTCCATGTTTATAATACCGCTTATCCTCAATAGCAATTAATGCATTTTTTGTATACTCAGGAATAACATCCCCTTTCACCCAATGCTCTTTTGAAACACGTTGATTAAGAGCTATCTGTACTTTATCTCTAAATGTAAACAGTCGTATAATTCGATCTGTACGACTGAGCGTGTCTTCACTTTGTTCTATTTGTTTTTCAACAAGTGTATGAGCTTTACTCTCACGATTTGTCCCTTGAAAGCTATGGTATCCGTCATATATAAACATAGCCAAAATCATGACCACCACGAATACAACTAGGTTTCGAAGGTAGCGAAATACTTTCATTTCTTTCACCTATTTCTTAAAGGTCTGTAATATAAACACATGTAAATATAGGTTTATAATCTAGCTATCTATACAATACCTTATATACATATACAAATATAAGGTATATTAAATGTATTGTATCACATCAATCAAGAAGAAGATATGTAAAACACTAGTTTTTACGTCCACTCATAGTACAAATATATTTAATATATCTTAATAACGGCACGATACTATATATCTATAAATACCGATTAATGCATATTAGTTATACTTATTGTTGTATTAAAAACTTTAAATAGAGTATAATATATGAGATGATAAAAACATGCCTATGGAGGAGTAATATGAAACAGTGTATGGATTCAGAAAATCTGCATCGTCGATTGCGTAAAATCTTAGGTCAAGTGCAAGCTATTGATCGAATGATTGAAGAAGACATTCCCTGCGAAGATGTGTTGAGCCAAATTAATGCAGCTAAATCTGCACTACATAAAGTAGGACAAGTAATTCTTGAAGGACATATCAACCACTGCGTACGAGATGGTATCGAACATGGTGACGTAGAAAAACCATTAGCGACTTTACAAAAAGCTGTAGAACGCTTTTTGCAAATATAGGGTAAATAAAAAAGGACTCTACAAATGAATTGCACCCAAAAATTAGACATAATTTTGGGAGATGCAGTTCAAAATGTAGGGTCCTTTTTATTACCCCAATATTAATCGTGGTTAGTTGTTAAGAATTCGCTCAATGCAGCGAGTGCATCATCTTCGTCAGCACCGTCAGCTGTCAATGTAACAGATGTACCTTTTGTAGCGCCCAAAGTCAATACAGTTAAGATAGACTTAGCATCCGCTGTTTTTGCCATTGGCAGCGATAGTCACTTTGGAAGTGAACTTAGTAGCCAATTGTGTGAAGGCTGTAGCAGGACGAGCATGTAAACCAGATTCGTTAGTAATTTCTACTGTTAATTCTTTCATGATAACCTCTTTTCTATCTCGATAGGCAGAGCCTATCTCATACATTCTAATAGATATATTGTATCAATATCAAGTATTTCAATTCAAGTATATTACATCCTATTTTGCTATATAATGATTCTATTTAAGGCAAAACTGGATTATAATAAACCTTTTTCAGCTAATACAGATTTAGCGTATTCTGTAATTTCTTCTGCTGTGTCCATAGTAAGTGCTTTGTTTGCCACCTCTTCACATTCTGTTTTGGAAACAGAACGCAAAATATTTTTAATAAGAGGAATCGAAGACGCCGTCATGGAGAATTCGTCGAGACCAAGGCCCAACAGAATCATGGTCGCCACAGGGTCGCTAGCAAGCTCGCCACACATACCGGTAAATTTACCTTGTTCATGACTGGCATCAATGACGTGTTTAATAAGACGTAACACCCCTGGATGCAATGGTTGATACAAGCTACCAATTGCTTCGTTCATACGGTCTACTGCCAATGTGTATTGGCAAAGATCATTCGTACCGATACTGAAGAAGTCAACATATTTAGCAAGGATTGGAGATATAACAGCTGCCGCTGGTACTTCGATCATGATGCCAACCTTGATATCCTTGTTAAAATCCTTACCCTCAGCCGCCAGCTCCTCTTTACATTCATCAAGCATAGCATTCGCTTGTTTCACTTCCTCAACGGAAGCAATCATAGGATACATGATGTGAATATCACCAAACGCACTAGCACGTAACAAAGCCCGCAATTGTACCTTAAAGATATCTGGACGATTTAAGGATATTCGAATAGCACGGTATCCTAGGAATGGGTTCATTTCACTTGGTAAATCAAGGCATTTCAATTCCTTGTCTCCACCGATGTCCATGGTACGGATGATAACAGGCTGTCCCTTCATATCTTGGGCTACCTTTTTATACTCTTCGAATTGTATTTCTTCTGCAGGCAATTCGTCATTTTCCATGTAAAGGAATTCTGTACGGTACAAACCAATACCTTGCGCCCCCATAGTGAGCGCATGTTTAGCATCCTTCGCCTTACCAATGTTGCCGAATAGCTCTACATGATGACCATCAGTAGTAGTAGCTTCAAGATTAGCGGATTCGCGCAACCGTTTTAACTCCTCTTGAAACGCCAACGCTTGATTTGTATACTCCGTCCAATCCGCATCAGATGGATTGATTTCCACGATACCATCCGTACCAAGAACGACTGCCTTATCGCCATCTGCAAAGCTTTCAATATCACCAACGCCCATAACTGCAGGAATCTCTAAGGTGCGAGCCATGATAGCCGCATGAGATGTAGGGCCACCTGCTGCCGTAACGATACCTTTTACTACCGCTTTATCAAGGGATGCCGTATCAGATGGTGCCAAATCATGAGCCACCAAGATAACCTCGCCAGAAATATGTGATAAACCGCGAGGGTTCATGCCTAACATATTACGCATCAAACGATCGCCGATATCCTTAATATCTGCACCTCGTTCACGCATGTAAGCGTCTTCCATACCAAGGAAGATATTTGCAAAGGTTTCAATTGTTTGAGCCGTAGCCGCTACCACATTCATATGGCTAGACTCAACAAGGGATTTAATTCCGTCAGATAAGCATGGGTCTTGAGCAATTTGCATATGCGCTTCAAAAATAGCCGCCTCTTCTGGCCCCATTTCATCCAACGCTTTTTTACGAATAGTATCCAATTGTTTTAAGGTAGATGCCATAGCAGTTGCAAACTTGCCTATTTCTTCTTCTACCTTGTCTTCCGTTACATTGTAATCAGGAATGACAATTTCCTCTTGAATATATCTATATACATTGCCTACTGCAATGCCACGAGATCCAGAAATCCCTTGAATTCGCATATGTTCCTCTTTCTATTACGATTAACTACATTACTCTTTATTTTATCATTTTCTCTGTTAAACAATAAAGTAATCCAAATACCTATATTCCCTTAAATAATCGTCCCATATGGGGCATTTTTGTTTTCACTATAACTCTTAATAAACGCTGTAGCTTTTCCTTATTTTCCTTTATTTTTGCTATAAATTTATACGATTCCATACAATGCTTAAGGCCTATTTATGATATAATATTATAATATAGAATATATAATAATAAACATATGAGACTTTCACGGGCTTCATGGTGAAAGTCTTACTATTGATAGGAGACTTTATGAAATTAACGAAAATGCATGGTCTCGGCAATGACTTCATCCTCTTTGCCGACCCACAAGGGACGTCTAAAGACTACACAGACCTCGCCATCCGCCTTTGCGATCGTCGCACGGGTATTGGTGCCGATGGTCTTGCTGTCCTAGTTCCTTCCGAAACCTGTGATGTGCGCATGCGCATCATCAACTCCGATGGTAGTGAAGCAGAAATGTGCGGTAATGCCATCCGTTGCTTTGCCAAATATGCTTATGAACACGGTGAAACAACGAAGGAGACTTTCACCATCGAAACCTTAGCAGGCGTAATGAAGCCTACCTTGACTATCGAAAACGGAATAGTCACACAAGTTACTGTAGACATGGGCAAACCATTCTTTAAGGCCCAAGACATTCCTATGGATGTAAACATGGACAAGGTTATCGACGTAGACCTCGATGTAAATGGTGAGATCGTAACGGTAAGCTCCGTATTGCTCGGCGTGCCTCATACGGAGGTATTCATCGACGACATTACAAAAGCCCCTGTTACAACACAAGGCCCTATCCTTGAAAAGCACGATGCCTTCCCTGCCAACACCAATGTAAACTACATTGAAGTGGTAAACGACAAACACATCAAGGTGCGCACTTGGGAGCGCGGCGCTGGCGCTACTTTAGCTTGTGGAACAGGATCTTGTGCCTCTGCCGTTATGTCCTTTGAAAAGGGCTTAACAGGCCGCGAAGTAGATGTGGAACTCTATTTAGGAACATTGCATATTTCATACTTGGAGGATGGCACGGTGCTCATGACAGGCCCGGCTGAGGAAGTCTTCGAAACAGAACTTCCTATCGATTAAAATGAAGTGGTTACAACTTATATTAAATGCGTTCCTAAGGTACCAACAGGGTCGCACACTCATGCCACGGAATATAGAGCCCCTTTTGGGACTACTTGCATCCATTCTCGTCATCCTCATAGCCGTAGCCAATAGCATCGCTATTGGTTATGCCTTGATTGTCGTATGGAGCATCATGGCCTACGTGTTCTACCGCAAAGGATATGCACCAAAAGAATTATTAAACCTATCTTGGACAGGGTGCGAAAACATCCATCGTAGTGATGCAAATCTTCCTTCTCATCGGTTGGCTCATCGCCATGTGGCAAGCAGCAGGCGTTATTCCTATGATTATCGCCACAGGTATCGATTTAATTGATCCATCCATCTTTATCGTCTGTGCCTTTTTAATAACAGCTATAGTGAGTATGTTGTTAGGTACTGCACTAGGCACTGTAGGAACGATAGGCATCGTACTCATCACCATGGCAAGAGCTGGTAATATTCCAGAAAATATTGTGGCCGGTGCTATTATTGCAGGTGCTTACTTTGGTGATCGAAACGGACCACTATCATCTAGTGCGTCTCTCGTAGCAGCCTTAACCCATACAAAGGTATCGACGAATATTCCCATCATGTTTAAAGATGGTATTCCAGCACTCATCATCTCTACAGTGCTGTATCTATTACTATCTCAGTGGTACCCACTCAATTACGAAAATAGTTTACTATCCGATACAATTCACTTTATTTTCAACATCGATTGGACATTATGGATTCCAGCCATCATCGTCATTGGTCTATTGCCTTTGAAAGTATCTATCCGTTGGCCTATCGGACTCAGTGCATTAGCGGCGGCCATTCTAGCCTATACCAATCAGGATGCGAGCCTCTCAGAGTTGGGATGGTATACTTTAACAGGCTTTGAACTACCGCACTATAATCCACTAGCTAATATCATTCATGGCGGCGGTCTACAAACGATGCTTATCCCTACCCTTTCAATTTTTATGGCTACTGCCATTTCAGGCATGCTCGAAGGGGTTGGCTTCTGGAACGATATACGACAACTGTTAGAGCGAGCTAAAACACGGAGCGATGTATTTGCTGCCAATGTAGGTCTTGCTTTCTTAACAGGTGCGGTTGGATGCAGCCAAGCTATTGCGGTAGTTATGACGCACTCTATTATGCGTATTACCTACGCACAGCGAGGTATTCAAGACGAAGATGTAATGCTAGACTTTGAAAATAGTGGCATTCTCATCGCTCCATTACAACCATGGAATATCGCTGCCTACGTGCCCATTGTCATGATGGGTACAAGTTCAACAGGTTATGTACCATTTGCCTTCTTCCTATATCTAGTACCACTCATCTATTGGTTACGATTACGGAAGCAAGATCAACCAATCATACGCTAATTAGTATTATCTCAAAAGGGGAAATTGTATGATTTATACCATTACCTTTAATCCAGCTCTCGATTATATCGTGCGCCTTGATCACCTCAAGACGGGTACTATTAATCGCACCATCCAAGAATACGTTCTCGGTGGTGGCAAAGGTATCAACGTATCTATCGTGCTCAACAATCTTGGCATGGATACGACAGCACTCGGCTTCATCGCAGGGTTTACAGGCGAAGAAATCGTAACACAACTCAAGAAATTCGGCGTGAAAGAAGATTTCATCCGGCTTCGCGAAGGATTAACCCGCATCAATGTTAAGGTAAAAGCCTCTGATGAGGAAACAGAGATTAATGGCCGCGGCCCAATCATTGCTACCGACGAATTAGAAGCTCTATACAAACAGCTTGATGCGTTGACCGAAAAGGACACCTTAATCCTTGCTGGCAGCATTCCTTCTAGCCTACCAAGCGATATGTACGAACTCATTATGGAGCGCTTACAACATAAAAATATTCGCATCGTAGTCGATGCTACAAAGGATCTACTCACAAAAGTCTTGCCTTATAAACCATTTTTAATTAAGCCAAATAATCACGAGCTTAGTGAAATCTTTGGGCGCACTTTATCTACAAAAGATCAGCTTGTAGAAGCAGCAAAAACATTGCAAGAGAAAGGCGCACAACACGTGCTCATCTCCATGGCTGGTGATGGTGCTATTTTGGTGTCCGCTGACGGCACTGTATATACCAGTCCTGCCCCTAAAGGAACTCTCGTGAATTCCGTGGGTGCTGGCGACTCCATGGTAGCCGGCTTTATTACGGGCTATGAAAAGACGGGTGACTTACAAGAGGCGCTCTATTGGGGTATCTCCAGTGGCTCTGCCTCCGCTTACTCTGAAAACCTCGCAACCCTTGAAGAAGTAGAAACACTGCTTTCACAAGTACGAGTTAAATAGTTTTATATTTTATGTGCATCAAGGAGTACACATATGAAAAATCACTGATCTATTAAAAACCTCAATCTATCCTACTGAATGCAGATCCTGTCACAAAAAGCTGACGCCATTTACACCTTTAGGTGAATTGATGGACAAAGGAGGCTATTTGACAGACAAGGCAGAATATTTAAAAAGCTGTCTTCGCTCGTGAAGAGTCTGGTTCTACAGGCCTTGGCGACGGTATTGCCACACCACATGCTAAATCTGCAGGAGTAAAAGAACCAGGCCTCGCCGCTATGGTTGTACCTAATGGGGTAGACTTTGAAGCATTAGATGGTCAACCTTCTCGCCTATTCTTCATGATTGCGGCTCCAGAAGGCGCCGCTGACACTCATGTTGAGGTATTGAGCAAACTAGCAACTATGGTGATTGACCCAGACTTCAAAGAAGCCCTAATTCAAGCGGCTACTGTTGATCGATTCTTAGAGCTCATTACAGCTAAAGAAGAAGGAAACTTTGACCCATCCGTAGAAGGATATATCAAACCAGCAGAGGATCAAAAAGCAACCAGCATTACCGATGCTATCGAAGCAAAGGCTACAGAAGCAATTGAAAAGGTAGCACCTAAGATTTCTGTAGATAACCCGCATTATGATGTACTTGCTGTTACTGGCTGCCCTACAGGCATTGCACATACCTATATGGCGGCTGAATCTTTAGAACGCAAAAGCTAAAGAAATGGGTGTTTTTTAAAAGTAGAGAAGAACGGTGCTTCTGGTGTCAAAGACGCTCTTACAGCAGAAGAAATTGCACATGCCAAATGCATTATCGTAGCTTCCGATCGCCAAGTAGAAATGGCACGCTTTGATGGCAAACCTATGATTCAAACTAAGGTTGCGAACGGCATCAATAAAGCGGAAGAGTTATTGCGTGAAGCTATGGCTGGTACAGCACCTGTATACCATGCTTCCCATCTGACAAAAATGGTGCAGTGGCTGCATTCGATGCGGCAGATAACTTTGGTCGTCAAATCTACAAACATTTGATGAATGGTGTCTCCCACATGTTGCCATTCGTTATCGGTGGCGGTATCTTAATTGCCCTTGCCTTTTTATTCGATGTATTCGACCCAGCAAATCCTAAAAACTTTGGTTCCGGTACACCTCTTGCAGCTTTCTTAATGCAAATCGGTGGCGCTTCCTTTGGCTTCATGTTACCCGTATTAGCGGGTTACATCGCTATGAGTATTGCGGACCGTCCAGGTCTTGTAGCTGGTTTTGTTGGAGGCTTATTAGCTAACCAAGGTGGCTCTGGTTTCCTAGGTGCATTGATTGCCGGTTTCGCAGCAGGTTATTTGGTATTATTAGTTAAGAAATTAGTATCTGGTTTACCTCAAGCCTTAGAAGGTACAAAACCGGTTCTCTTCTACCCTGTGATTGGCGTATTATTCATTGGTATCGCCATTACCTTTATCATCAATCCTCCTGTATCCGCACTTAACCACTGGTTGATGGACTCCTTGCAATCCATGGGCACAACGAGCCGCGTATTGTTAGGTCTTATCTTTGGTGCTATGATGTCCGTTGACATGGGCGGCCCTGTAAACAAAGCGGCTTATGTTATCGGCACAGGTGCACTTGCGACTGGTGAATACGGTATCATGGCAGCGGTAATGGCAGGAGGTATGGTTCCTCCATTGGCAATCGCTCTTTGTACTACATTCTTCCCTAGTCGTTTCACAGAGGCTGAACGTAAATCTGGTATCACAAACTACATCATGGGCCTTTCCTTCATCACAGAAGGGGCTATCCCATTTGCAGCGGCTGATCCAGTTCGCGTATTGCCAGCTTGCATTATCGGTGCTGGTACAGCTGGTGCATTATCCATGTTCTTCGAATGCACACTACGCGCTCCACATGGCGGTATCTTCGTAGTACCAACAATTGGTAATCCACTTCTTTACCTTGCATCCATCGCAATCGGTTCCATTGTGGCTTGCTTCATCTTAGCACTTGTAAAGCCAAGTTTAAAAAATAGTATCGCTAAACAGACCATTAAAATTAACTATCAATTATAGCTTATAATTTAAATATGATTGATGGCTGATGCTTGATTATTGATGATTGATTATTGATTATTGATGATTCATAGATCATTGATCGTTGGTTGTTTATGACGAGTTTCGACGATTAGCGGTTAGTAACCAATAGTTAACATTTAGCGACTAATTGATTAATGACTCTTATGATGGTAAAAGCTAGTGTCACACTAGTAGATATAGTAAAAGGACTAGAATATACGTATTCTGAACTGACCTAAAAATTGGACATAATTTAGAGGTATAGTTCAAAAATATACGTGCTCTAGTCCTTTTCTTATATTCAAAAATAATTAATATTATTTTATAATTCATTATCAAAACTACTTTCAAAAGTGGAAGCAAATCCTCAAAATTGTACAATTACATCGATTTATGTTAAACTATATAAATATTAATTAACTTTAAAAATTATAAATTATTATTAGAAATCTAGTTCGGAGAACTAATTCATGAAATCATCCAAAAATTGTAAGGTTACTGCTGCATTTCTTGCCGCAGCTGCGCTGGGTGGTGTTGCCCATGCAGAGCCTACACTTAACATGAATGATTTAGTAGGTACGAGTACCAGTGCTGAATCAACGACACAAAGTACTACAAGTGTAGCAACTCCAGTCGTGAAACCAATGGCAACTCAGCCAGTCTTACCAACTACACCACAACCAGCCACCATTGTACAACAACAAGCACCACCGATGGCACAACCTCAACCATCCTACGTGATGCAACCAGCAACGGTTAGCCCTATACAAACTCAACAAGTTACACCATTACAAGCAGTACCGCAACAAGTAGTACCAATGCAATCTCAACAACAGGTTCAAACTCAACCTCAGTATGTTGTCAATAAAGATACAAAGGCTGTCATGGAACCTACATTAGCAATGCACAGCTTGATAAATGTACAGCGAAAAACTGAACCTGTTACTGTAGAGAAACCAGTAGATGGTAAGCAACAAGTACAAACTACACAAGTACAGCGTACGCCTGTTGTTATTCAACAAGAATCCATAGCGCCATTAACTGTATCTAATACTACAGTAACAAAAGCCGTGGTAGCCAAACAAAGACTTACAATTCGCGATATTCAACGTGCTGAGCGTGAACGTTTAGCTCAACTAGCCGCGGAAGAAGCAGCTCAACAAGAAAATGTATCACAAGTTGATCAACAACAACTCGCTCAAAAACAAGCTGAAGCTCAACGGCAAGCAGCACTACAAGCACAACAACAAGCAGAAGCACAACGGCAAGAAGCTTTGCGGGCGGAACAAGAACGTGTGGTAGCTCAGCAAACCGAGGCACAACGACAAGCGGCTTTACGTGCTGAACAGGAACGTATTGCGGCTCAACAAGCTGAGCAAGCTCGTATTGCAGAAGAACGCCGTCAAGCGGCTGAGCTAGAACGCATCCGTATCCAAGAGGAACAACGCCGTATTGCTGAGCAACAAGCAAATCAAGAACGTTTAGCGGCTCAACAAGCCGAGGCGCAACGCCAAGCTGCTATTAGAGCAGAGCAAGAACGTATCGCCGCTCAACAAGCCGAGGCGCAACGTCAAGCGGCTATTAGAGCAGAGCAAGAACGTATCGTCGCTCAACAAGCCGAGGAGCAACGTCAAGCGGCTATTAGAGCTGAACAGGAACGTATCGCCGCTCAACAAGCTGAGGCGCAACGACAAGAATCTTTACGCGCTGAACAAGAGCGTATGGCGGCAGCTCAACAAGCTGAAGCTCAACGTCAAGCGGCTATTAGAGCTGAACAGGAACGTATCGCCGCTCAACAAGCCGAGGCTCAACGTCAAGCAGCTATTAGAGCTGAACAGGAACGTATCGCCGCTCAACAAGCCGAGGCTCAACGACAAGCTGCTATTAGAGCGGAACAAGAACGTATCGCCGCTCAACAAGCCGAGGCTCAACGCCAAGCAGCTATTAAAGCAGAACAAGAACGTATCGTTGCTCAACAAGCCGAGGCTCAACGCCAAGCAGCTATTAAAGCAGAACAAGAACGTATCGTTGCTCAACAAGCGGAAGCTCAACGCCAAGCGGCTTTTAAAAGCTGAACGTGAGCGTATCCTCGCTCAACAAGCTGAAGAAGAACGCTTAGCTGCTGAAGAAGCAGCTCGCCAACGTGCCGAAGCTGCCGCTAAAGCCGAAGCCGAACGACAAGCAGCTATTAGAGCAGAACAAGAACGTATGGCGGCTCAACAGGCTGAAGCTCAACGTCAAGCGGCTATTAAAGCAGAACAAGAACGTATTTCTGCTCAACAAGCTGAGGCTCAACGGCAAGCCGCTTTAAAAGCTGAACAAGAGCGTATCGCGGCCGAGAAAGCTAAAGCAGAACGCGAAGCTGCTATTAAGGCAGAGCAAGAACGTATTGCTGCTAAACAAGCGGAACTTGTAAGACAAGCTGCGATCCAAGAAGAACAAGAACGTTTAGCTGCTGAACAACTAGCAAAAGAAGAAGCGGCAGCTGCAGCTAAAGCTCGGGCTGAAGCAGAGGCAAAAGCTAAAAGCAGAAGCGGACGCTGCTGCTAAAAGCGCAAGCTGAAGCTGAGGCAAAAGCTAAAGCAGATGCTGCTGCTAAAAGCTCAGGCAGAAGCCGAGGCAAAAAGCTAAAGCAGAAGCAGATGCTGCAGCTAAAGCGCAGGCTGAAGCCGAGGCAAAAAGCTAAAGCTGAATCTGAAGCCGAAGCAAAAGCTAAATCTGAGGCAGAGACTAAACAGGTTCAAGAAAGTAAATTACCGCAATCTTATGTAGATGCTCGTAATACAGCCTCTACAAAAGGCTCTTCTGTAACAGAAGAGAAAAATATTCTTTCCCAACCAATGGATCCACCATTGCAAGCCAATGCATCTGCAAAAATTAGCCTTGCCTTTGACGCGAAAAATTACGAATCTATGTCTACGACAGTAGATAATAAGGAAATCAAATATCGTGCCTTCGAGTACATCCCTTACGTGGCTAATCCAATCGACATAGATCAGCAATACATGAACATTTATGTACCAGAGGAATATTTCAACAACGGCACTATCAACGGTTACAACACCCAAACAGCCCCTATCTTCATGCCAAATGCGGTAGGCGGTTATATGCCAAGTCAAGCTATGACTCCAAAAATGGAAAATGGTAAGCCTAACAGTGTTCTTTACGCATTATCCCGTGGTTATGTAGTAGCTTCCCCTGCTACACGTGGTCGTACCAATAAAGCTTCCGATGGCAACTTCATCGGTAAGGCCCCTGCAGTAATCGTTGACTTACAAGCGGCTACAGCCTACTTACACGCCAACGATTCCGCTATGCCAGGTAATGCAAACCGCATTATCACAAATGGTACAAGCGCAGGCGGTGGTGTATCCTTGTTACAAGGTGCAACTGGTAACAGCTCCGACTTCCAACCATATTTACAAGCATTAGGTGCAGCTACCGCGGCAACTAATGTATACGCAGTATCTGCGTATGCCCCTATCACTAACCTCGATGCAGCTGATATGGCTTACGAATGGAGTTATAACGGCATTTCGTCCTTTAAAAAGTGACTATGTCCCCAGGTGAATTACCACAAGCCAATGTAGGCGGTACTCCTGCTCAACCACAACGCACAATGCAACGTGTAAACTTGAATGCAGACGATCTAGCATACTCCAAAATGCTTAGTGAACACTTCCCTGATTACGTAAATAACTTACAATTACGTGACTCTCTAGGTCGTGTTCTAAAACTCGATAAGAATGGTAATGGTACTTTCAAAAATTATGTAAAAGAATTTATCGTTGCTGCTGCTAATAAAGCACAAGCTAAAGGTACTGATTTATCTAAGCATACATACCTTGTACGTGATAATAAAACAGGGACTATCAAAGACATTAACTGGGAAGCATATAACCACTTTGTAAGCCGTTCTAAAGCGCCAGGCGCCTTTGACTCCCGCTCCAATGATACTGGTGAAAACAGTCTATTTGGTACAAGTACTACAGATAATAATCACTTTACAATTACTGCTGCATTACACGATACAACTACTAATCAAGATGTATACGTAGAAAATGCTAAGATTGTTACTATGATGAACCCAATGAACTATCTCGGTTCTCCAGCTGCGACAAATGCACGATTCTATCGTATCCGTTACGGCACAGCTGACAGCAATACATCTGTTGCAATTCCTTTAATCGTAGGTACGCGTGCTCAAGACCTTGGGTACAGAGTAGATATGGCAACACCATTTGATGTAGATCATTCTGGTGATTACGATCTAGAAGAATTATTCAACTGGATGGATAATATTGTTAAAAAAACGGTAGATAATTACAATTAAATACATACCAAAATACTAAAAGGAGCTACCTAGTAGCTCCTTTTTATATACTAATTATAAATTTTTTTGTGTATTCAATAATAAATATTATTGTAAAAGACCCTCTCCCACTATCAATAATCTGCACTATTATCTACTCAGTACATTACCTATTACAATAACAAATGAATTCAGAAAAAAGGATGCTCCTGTAAAATACAGGGAAACATCCATGTGTTTGAGCCAGTAGAAAGCAACTGTTATGCTTTCACCATGATAGGTGATTAAACTTCAGGGAATAAAGCTGTAGATAAGTAGCGTTCGCCTGTATCAGGGAGAATTACTACAATATTTTTGCCTTTATTTTCAGGGCGTTTTGCCATTTCTTGAGCCGCCCAAAGCGCAGCACCAGAGGAAATACCTACCAATACACCTTCTGTGTGACCGAAGGCTTGAGATGTAGCAAAAGCATCCTCGTTAGAAACTTGGATTACTTCATCGTAAATGTTAGTATCCAATGTATCTGGAATGAAGCCAGCACCTAAACCTTGGATTTTATGAGGGCCTGGTTTACCATTAGACAATACAGGAGAATCTGCTGGTTCTACGGCAACCACATGTACATCAGGGTTTTGTTCTTTCAAGTAGCGACCTGCACCTGTCAACGTACCGCCTGTACCAACACCAGATACGTAGATATCTACGGTACCATCAGTATCTTGCCAGATTTCAGGACCAGTTGTTCTGTAGTGAATTGCAGGATTAGCTTGATTTACGAACTGACCTGCTTCAATAGCACCGGATGTAGCCGTTACGATTTCCTTAGCTTTAGCAATAGCGCCTTTCATACCAAGAGAACCGTCAGTCAATACGAGCTGAGCACCATAACCAAGCATTAATTTACGGCGTTCAATGGACATTGTTTCAGGCATTACGATTACAACTTTATAGCCAAGCGCAGCACCTACAGCAGACAAGCCAATACCAGTATTACCAGATGTAGCTTCTACGATTGTGCCGCCTGGTTGTAATTCACCAGATTCAACTGCAGCTTGAATGATTGCTGCTGCGATACGGTCTTTTACGGAACCTCCTGGGTTAAAGTATTCCAATTTTGCGAAAATATTAGCGTTTGCACCATATTTTTTACCAAAACGTGTAGCAGCTAATAATGGTGTTTTACCAATTAATTCAACAAAAGATTTTGCAATTTTAGACATAGTGGTCACTCCTTATTAAATAGAACCATCCCAATTATCATATTTTGTATCGAGTTTTGCGTAAGTCCCATCAATTACATCTTGTAGGGTTACGTTTTCTAAATAATCATGAATATAGTTTTGTAAGCCTGCCCAGAAACCAACGGTGCGTTCGTTGATTACTGTATCAGTACTCACCCCTTCATCAAGGGTAGATATGATAGCCATCGATTCCTCAGTAGCAAGCAATATTTCAATAATTGTGTACTCCTTAGGGCTTTTTAGACAATCGATATCCGCCGTATTTACCGCGGATACTATCCACTAGGGTTAGCAGCGCCTAAACGAGCTACGATACCTTCTAGGGTATTTTTTTCAGATATGCCTTGTCGTTCTGCCACAGATCGCAAGGAAACTGGTTTATCTTGCCCTTGCTCTGCCAAATCGATGAGAATCATCAATGCATAACGACCTTTTGTGGAAATCCTCATATATCTTGCCTTTCTTTGTAAACGTTAGTGTTAAACACACCCATATTAAAAAGTGCTTATATTATATTTATAAAGCTATTTATAAAACCTTTCATATTAATAGGAATTAATTTCATTATAGACCACTCACTATAAAAAATGCAAGAACTTATTTCCTACTTTTATAAAGGGATATTAACAACACAAAAGGACCAGCCCGAAGACCAGTCCTTTTGCGTATAGTTTGTAGTTTGTTATATGAGGTTTACCATGATGAATTGGAGAGGGTTCATCTGGTATTGGGACTTACCGTATCGTCAGGAAAACGATGCGCGCCCGTGTTTATGTCATTTGAGGAGTTATCTAGATTACTCTAGCATTTAAGTATAAGTTTCTTAATTAGATTTTACCTACAAGATCAAGACCTGGTTTCAAAGTGTCTTTACCTGGCTTCCAACGTGCAGGGCACACTTGATCGCCATGTTTAGCTACGAATTGAGCAGCTTGTACTTTGCGAACCAATTCTTCAGCGGAACGGCCGATACCCATATCATGAATTTCTGCTGTACGCACGAAGCCTTCTGGATCTACTACGAATGTACCACGGTAAGCCATAGCAGATTCTTCTTGGAATACATCGAAGAAGTCAGCCAATTCATGTTTTTTGTCAGCTAACATGTAGTACTCGATTTTATTGATGCTTGGAGAAGCATCAGACCATGCTTTTGTGAACGAATTCAGAGTCACAAGATACGGAGTAAACTTGCAACCCAATTCTTTTCAACTCTGCATAAGAGTTTTGTACGTCTTCCAACTCAGTAGGGCATACGAATGTAAAGTCTGCTGGATAGAATACGAATATAGACCATTTACCCAACACGTCTGCAGTGCTAACTTTTTACCAATTCAGGTTTTTTTTGAAAGCATCAAGTGTAAATTCAGGAAGTTGTTTACCAATAATAGACATGTTATGTCCTCCTTATTTGAGTTCCATATTTAACGAATATATTTATATTGGTGTACTTAACACCATATCTATATCTATCTTTTGTCTATATAATAACAAATATCATTCAATATTGCAAGCGTTATTTTTAAATTTATCGATATATTTTTCCCAACTTTTTCGATGTAAGCAAAAAGAAGAAAGATGCTCATTTCTGAGCATCTTTCTTCTTTTACAGTACTCAACAGACTTACTGTTCACAGTAGCGTGATCAAAAAGCTATTAAACCTGCTATATTAGCAAGCCCTCTTCGTGCTATGTGACCAGTTGTAGATTGTTCTTTTCCCGATTTACCATATACAAACTGCTCTAGTTTGAGTGCAGCTAATATAAATAAACCTATAATAGATAAAATAGATCCCATCGCTTTAATCTATTTTTTTAGTTCTAAGATTGCATCTACGAAACCACGGAATAATGGGTGTGCATTATTTGGGCGAGATTTAAGTTCTGGATGTGCTTGTGTACCAATAAAGAATGGATGATTTTTTTACTTCAATACTTTTCAACAAGACGGCCATCTGGAGATGTACCGGAAATTACAAGGCCTGCATCAGTCAATTGTTGACGGTATTCATTGTTGAACTCATAGCGATGACGATGACGTTCATAAATCAAATCTTCCCCATAAGCTTCGTGAGTTTTCGTACCGGCTTCCACTTTGCATGGATAGATACCTAGGCGCATTGTACCGCCTTTTTTATCTACATCAACTTGATCACTCATCAAGTCAATTACTTTGTACTTAGCATTTTCATCGAATTCGCTAGAGGTTGCTCCTTCCATGCCACATACGTTACGAGCAAATTCCATTACTGCAGATTGCATGCCAAGGCATAGGCCAAGATATGGAATATTGTTTTCACGAGCGTATTGGATTGTGCGAATTTTACCTTCTACACCACGGGAACCAAAGCCACCAGGCACGATGATACCTTCAACACCTTCAAATACCTCTTTAGGATCTACAGAAGTATCATCAAGTTCTTCAGAGTCAATCCAACGAATATTCACTTTAGTACCTGTAGCAATACCAGCATGATCTAGAGCTTCAACTACGGATAAATACGCATCATGCAACGCTACATATTTACCAACGATAGCAACTGTAATATCTTTATTAGGATTCAAGATCTTATGAACCATTTCTTTCCATGCAGTCATATCACATGGACGATCTTCAAGACCTAACTTTTTGATAACAATATCATCAAGACCTTGATCTTGCATCATCAATGGCACTTCATAGATAGAGCTACAAGTTTGATTTTCAATAACTGCTTCAGGTTCTACGTCGCAGAACAAAGCAAGTTTTTCTTTCATATCATCAGAGATATGTTTCTCACTACGACATACCAAAATATCTGGTTGAATACCAATGCTACGCAATTCTTTTACACTATGTTGTGTAGGTTTTGTTTTCAACTCGCCTGCGGCATTGATGTAAGGCACTAACGTAACGTGAATGTAAAGTACATCGTTACGGCCTACTTCTTTTTTCACCTGGCGAATAGCTTCCATAAATGGCAAGCTTTCAATATCACCTACAGTACCGCCGATTTCAGTGATAACTACATCAGCATTATCCTCTTTACCTACACGGTAAACATTTTGTTTAATTTCATTTGTAATATGTGGAATTACTTGTACAGTGCTACCTAGGTAATCACCTTTGCGTTCTTTATTGATTACAGACCAATATACTTTACCAGCTGTAATATTAGAACGTTTGCTAAGGTTAATATCGATAAAGCGTTCATAATGCCCCAAATCAAGGTCCGTTTCGGCGCCGTCATCTGTTACGAATACTTCACCATGTTGGTAAGGGCTCATCGTACCAGGATCGATATTAATGTATGGATCAAATTTTTGAATCGTTACATTGAAACCGCGGTTTTTTAGTAAGCGACCCAAAGATGCTGCTGTAATCCCCTTTCCAAGAGAAGAAACAACGCCGCCAGTTACGAAAATATACTTAGTTGCCATGATGCCTCCCACCTATTACATTTTTTCCGGAGCGGAAATACCTAAAATACCCAAGCCTTGACGAAGAACGAGGGCAATCGCTGTGATTAATCCAAGACGAGCTTGTTGCAACGCTGGATCTACGCCAATGATACGACCTTGACGGTAGAATGAATGGAACATGCTTGCCAAATCGTATAAGTACCGAGCAATACGATGAGGTGCACGATGTTCAGCAGCTTGAACGACCTCTTCCGGATATTCAGCTAATTTCTTAATTAATTCTAATTCCATTTCACTTGTAAGTGTTGTGAAATCAGTTTCACTATAATCGCCAAATGCGATGCCAGCTTCACGCACTTGGTTGTAAATGCTGTGAATACGAGCATGAGCATATTGGATATAATACACCGGGTTGTCATTACTGCGAGATTTTGCCAAGTTAATATCGAAATCAAGTTGGCTGTCTAAGGAACGCATCAAGAAGAAATAGCGAGACGCATCTACGCCAACCTCTTCAATCAATTCATCTAATGTAACGCTATCACCACTACGTTTAGACAATTTAACAAGTTGTCCGTCACGGAACAATGCTACCATTTGTAATAACAATACTGTTAATTTATCAGGGTCATAACCAAATGCCGCCATAGCCGCTTTTACACGACATACATAGCCATGATGGTCAGCGCCCCAAATATCAATCATTTCTTTAAAGCCACGATCAAATTTATTGCGATGATACGCAATATCTGCCGCCAAATATGTAGGAACCCCATTATCACGAATAACTACGCGGTCTTTATCATCACCATAATCAGTAGATTTTAACCATAAAGCACCGTTTTTTTCATAAACTTTGCCAAGGGCCTTTAACGCCTCTACGGAATGATGAATCTCATCCGTTTCATGAACTGTACGTTCAGAGAACCAATTATCAAAAGTAACGCGGAAGTTTCTTAATGTTTCCTCTAAGCGAGCTAATTTTTCTTTTAAGCCCTCTTCCTTAAACAAGGCTACACGATCTGCTTCGTTCATAGCATTTAATTTATCAAAGCCTTCGCGTTCTGCAATCGCTTTCGCTGTTTCAATAATATCTGGGCCACGATAGCCATTTTCAGGGAACACTAAAGCCCCTTCTGGAATATCGAACTCAGGCATAGAACCGTCTTCATTGCGTTTAGGTGGGAATACTAATGTAGCACCTTGTAACTCTTGGAAACGGTACTCAATGGAAATAGCCATGTTGTCGATTTGATTACCTGCATCATTGATATAGTACTCGGATTGTACATTATAACCCGCTGCACGTAACAAGTTTACAAGAGCACTACCGTACGCAGCACCGCGACCATGACCAACATGCAATGGACCTGTTGGGTTTGCACTTACGTACTCTACTTGAATTGTATCGCGCGCACGCAATGGTTGAACACCATACTCAGTACCAGCATTCAAAATGGCTTTTAACGTATCGTACACCATATCAGATTTCAAAAAGAAATTAATAAAACCTGCGCCGGCAACCTCAGCACGTTCAAGCCAATCAAAATTCATATGACTAATCAAAGCTTCAGCAATGGCTCGAGGATTTTGACGAGCTACACGAGCGGATTGCATAGCGATGTTTGTAGAAAAATCACCGAATTCCTTTTGAGGTGGCACTTCGAGAACGATTTCTGGATATTCCCCAGCCGGCAAATCACCGCTGTTAATCGTATCTTGTAATGCCTGTTCAATCCCCGATTTCAGGATTTCCTTCATGTCCATGCTCTATATCCTCCCGCACGTCTATATCTAACTGATTATAAAATTGCCATTCACCTTCAACGGAAATATCATATCCTAAATGAACATGACCTACGCCATCATGAAAGTCTACTGTTAATTCATGAGTATTTACAGCCATATGTAAATCACCATATGGTGTTTCATATACGGCTTCACGTTCTTCACCACGGACGTATTGATGACGCATATTGACAGCCCCTGTTCGAGCAACACGATAGAATCATCATGAATTTTAATGGTCGTCTTAACCCCATCCAATCCAGTCACACTAGATTCTTCATAACGCACATATTGAGCATTACCTTTTTCATGTGACGTACCTGGGGAAATCAGTTCCACTACGGTATCCTTGCCATCCATATCTCGTTGTACACTCTTTACGGACACTAGAACCCGCTTCATTTTCAACCTCCGTGGTAGTAATTAATCATCATATTATACCATAATCAAGGACTATTTTGCACCCTTAATGAGTCTCAATTTCTTAGTCTTCGTCATCCGTTTAATAGCATATTCCCTGCGTTGTGCTTCTTGTTTTTGGTGAAAGCTTTCAGCATATACCAAGGTCACAGGACGACGTCCTCGCGTATATTTTGCACCGCCTGGGATATGTCCATTGTGAGCATCTATTCGACGTTTGAGATCTGTAGTCCATCCACAATACAAAGAATCATCAGAGCAACGCACTAAGTAAATATAGTGCATTTCTTTTGATTCATCGCCTTGAACACTAGCGTCGTTCAAGATTGTATCACAATCTACAATTATACCTTGTACCTCTTGTGTAGATGCGCATTCACCAGAAAGAGACTCTTGAGAAGTACTTTTCTTATTTGCCATTTTTCGCATCATCAGTAATCGGCTCCAATGTAATGGTATTGATGATTACTGGTTCTACTGGCTTATCATTGCGACCGGTTTTAACCTTGCCGATTTTTTCAACTACATCCATGCCTTGTACTACAGTACCAAAGATGGTGTGTTTATTATCTAACCAATCCGTAGGTCCCAAGGTAATAAAAATTGAGATCCTCCTGTATTAGGACCACGGTTAGCCATGGCTAGAACGCCCATTTTATTGAAGTGTAAATCATTGGAGAATTCATCAGGAATTGTATAGCCTGGGCCACCAGCACCTGTGCCATCAGGATCTCCACCTTGAATCATAAAGCCTTCGATAACACGGTGAAATGTCACACCATTATAGAAGCCTTTTTTCACGAGATAATCAAAATTTTTGACCGTAATCGGCGCTTTAGACCCTAACAAACGAACCTTAAATTGACCATAGTTTGTATCAAAGATAGCATATTCATCAGCAATTGGTGCGTTTGTAAAATTGGGCATAGCTACAGTTTCTGCTTTCACAGTGTTACCTTGTGGTTGCTCCCCAGTTTTGGTACTACATGCTGTTGTACCAAGCACTGTAATCCCCAACATTGCGCATAAAGCCAAGCGTTTCCAGTTCATATGTCCCCCAAAATACTAATATTATATTTAACTAAAATGTAGATTTAAAAATTTACATAGAAAAACCGCTCAACCCATGAGCGGCTCTTTTTAGTATATCATATTATGGCACTATTGAGATTAAAAATATAAAAATAATATAACAATAAATATTAATCATAACCACCCGTAGAACGGGTGGTTTGCTCTGACCCTATAAGGGTCTTTATCTAGTGGTGGCCCTCTAAAGAGGGCATTGAATGATCTGACAACCACTCTATTACTACTGGCTGCCCCCTACTCGAGGGCTTTTATTTCTGCCTATTTTACCGGCTCACCCGTAAACGGGTCGGTATACTCTTTAAAGTTTAATGTATCTTGTGCTATATCTTCTTGTAGTTGATTGCGAATATACTCTTTTATCGCTCCTTCATATCGTCCTACCGTATCCACATAATATCCTCTACACCAGAAAATGTCTATTTCCATACTTATATTTTTAAATTTGCGTGTTTGTCGAATATCATGAGGCTACTTTTGCTTTTTAAATATCCCATAAAACTCGATACACTTAAATGTGGTGGAATCGTTACTAGCATATGGATATGATCCGGACAGCATTCCGCTTCGATAATCTCTACATTTTTTTCTTTTACATAAATCTCTTAGAATTTTACCTACATCAGCTTTTTATCCGACCATAAATTATTTTGTCTTCTATATTTTGGAGCAAAAACAATATGATATTTACATCTCCATTTACTATGTGATAAGCTTTTTTTACGTCATTCATTGACATTGAACCTCCTATGTTGAAATGTTGTGGTTGCCAGACCAACTCCATTCTAGCACTAGGAGGTTCTTTTCCTTTCTCTAAGAATTTTACTGGACCCCCAGTTTAACTGGGGTTTAGTCATGCCTATTCGGCGTACAACAACAAAAACAGAGCTCAAAGGAGCTCTGTTTTTGTAATCCTCAGATAATCACGTAGTTAATTCGATTATTTAGAGTCAAATTGGTCTGGGGTTGTATTGTTATAAGACTCAATATAATTATTGAAATTCTCAATCATGTCGTTAAGGTTGTTTTCATTTGCATCGTTAAGTACTTGACGAACAGAACCAACTACAGAGTTATAAGAGTTAACAAGCACTTCTCCACGATCATTATTTATGCTCTTAAGCAATGTTTGAATTTCATTAAGTTCTTTTTCTACAGCTTGTTTGTCTGCATTTTTAGGAGCTTTTTCTACATTTTCTACAAGAGTAGTCAAGCGAAGCGTAGATTCCATTGCTGCTGCATAGCCTTTTTACCGTCTTTTTCAATTTTTCGATTTGTTTCTTAGTTTGTTCGGTGTTAGCTTTGTTAAGAGCATCATTGAACTTCGCATAAGCTGCATCAAATTTTTCTACTTGTGCTACGTATTTAGCTGCTAGTTCTTTACCTTTAGCACCACCATCATTCATATAGGCTTTAGAGTCATCATAAGCTTTCAAATCTTTGAATGTTGGTACTAATTCATTAAGAATATTTAATACATTATCGCGTTCTGTGTCAACTTCTTTAAATGTAGAACCTTCTTTTTAGATTTTTCCAAAAGCATCTTTTAAAAGTATCATAGTGAGGTTGACGACTCAATAGCACCTTCTTGAAACCACCCTTTAGTTTAGCTAAACTATCTGCATAGTTTTGACCCCAAGTTGCATTATCACCATTGAAGCGATTTGTTGCATCAATAAGTGTATTAAGCTTAGCAGCTGCTTTCTCATCGCTACCGCCATCAACTACGGAGGATACTACGGAGCCAATGCCACCCGCTTTATCACTGCCACAACCAGAAACAAATAAACCTGCTGTCAATGCCGCTACACAAAGTAAAGTTGAAAATAATCTGCGTTTATTGTTCATATCTTCTCTTCTCCTTTTAACACATGAATATTGAACTAAGCGCATTATACTAACTATACTACACCAATTCTGTAGCCGCAGCTACAAAAATAAATCTTCATATAAACTTCACCTGGCTTAGGGGCATTAGCGATAATTAATCAATCCATTTAAAATGCTTACACGCATTATAAATGCCATCTTTATCACAGTCTGTAGTAATATAATCAGCCTTTTGCCTTTAATTCAGGGCGCGCATTACCCATAGCAATATTTAGCCACTCAGGCCTAAACATAGACAGATCATTATACCCATCACCAAATACAACAGCTTGATTTGGCTGCATTCCAAAGTGTTCAAGCATATTACGAATACCCAACGCCTTTTCCATAGGCTCATATAGAACACAGCCATCACCATAACGAATGAGCTTATGTGTCATATGCTCGATATCCTTCTCTCTTCCTCTCCTTCCTTGAAAAACACATAAATCTTATAAAATTCTTCAACACTATGAAAGTCAAAATTAGGGTCTACAGTTGTTTTAAATACATCCCAATTTGGATGCCACTCTAAAATTTTCCTTATACGGCGTAATACGACCGAGTTTATTACGATCCGTTACGGCCCAAGGAATATTATGTGATTCTAAATACTCTAAATATTTAATACATGCATCACGATCCATACCTATCATGGATACCAATTCATTATTAACAGTGATACTGTGACCACCATCTGCTACGAAATCAGTAAGAGCCTGCTTGCTCTGCGAAACGCTTAGCATCCACTTGAATACGACCAGTTGCTAAGGCTACACGATGACCACGACGCTTTAACTCATCTAAACTGTATTGAGCACTTTCAGGATTTTACCTTCAGGCCATACAGCTAAGGTATTATCGATATCGAAAAAGAAAACTTCTGTTCCACAGGCCCTCCTAATCGCGTCCACTCATCAGCTTAAACCGCTCTTTTTGTTTTACATCTGGATATTTTTCATGGTCCACATCACTCAAAAACATATCTAGTGGTCGTACATATAAGTCACGTTGATCATATAATTTTGATATACCACGAACTGTTCACTCGTTTCCGAATGAGTTGCAACATCTAACACGTAATAGTACATGCCTTTAAAATGACGATATAAGCCACCTTTACAATTTCTTGCATTTATAACCTCATCACATAACATACACAAATAGTTACAAACCATATTAATCAAGAGATTCCATATATTGAATAGCCTTTAGTCAACATATCTGCTGTAATTTTTATATGGAGATACATCAATATCATGAACAGATGTAGCCTTTTTCAACAATTTGAGGAATATGCGATGCAGTAAGATCTCAATTGTGAAAGTTTAGTAGGCCAACCTAATTCGCGATATACTGGCAACCACCGTTGTAACTCATCCATTTGTTGGTCAACGGTTAACAAAAATAAGTAAAGTCATAAGCTACTATTTCACCATGCAAATGATTTTTCTTCTGTTTCTTTATTAGTAACACAGCCTAACATACAGCATGAGCCATGTTGCTATTATATGCCATAGGAACACAACCTGATACAACACCGGTAGTAAAGATAACAGTCATAGCAATGGTATCAAAGGCATCACTACGTTTATTAGCTTGACTATCTTTATAGGCTTGTATACCATGTGCTAAAATTGGTTCACTACACATAGAAGCTAGAGTAAGGCCTAACTGAGTATTATAGTCTTGCTCGCGACTGCGAGCAGAAAGATGAGTTTCATAGTGTTTTGCAATAGTATCTCCCATTCCTGCCCACAAGTAACGGCTTGGTGCTTCTACGAGAATATCAGCATCAATAAAGCAGTGCACAGGAGGATGATTTACAAAAGCTACGTCATCAAAAGTATGATCTGCCGTGTATACAGCTGCCACTTCTGACGTTGCCGCACAAGTAGACGCAATGGTTGGAATTGTAAAGAATGGTTTATCATCTAACTCTATAGCTACTACTTTTACCGTATCCATGGCCTTACCACCACCAACAGCAAACAAAAAAGTCCGCATCTTTTACAGATGCCATTTGTGCAATTTCCTTTGCCTCGAGCAAAGTACACTCTCCACCAAAGTGGATAATATCTAGCACCTAATCCCCTGCTTTATCAAGCACTGGACGAATGTGTGGCAAAGCTTTAGAAAAGAGCTGTTTCGCCACCGATGATAGCTACAGACTTGCCATATAATTTTGTAAACTTTGGAATAGCGTCAAATACATCATGACCTCCAAAACTATAACTCAGGTAAACAATGAGTACTACGCATAAAAATTTCCTTCCTTCTTTTTATCATTTATATCCTTATTTATCCTTATTATAGAAACTTCTACACACAAAATCAATTTTTATATGACAACAATCAAAACATAAAAAGGCTCTATACTCTCACAAAATGAAAGCATAGAGCCTTTTATCTTTATTACTTATTATCGGAAGCAAGACCTTTATGGATAAGACCCACAACAAAGCCTAATACCGCAAAGCTTACCCAACCCATACCAGCACTTTGGAATGGAATATATTGAGCAAAGAGCTGTTCCAAAGCTGCAGGTGCAATACCTGCAGTCTCAAGACCAGTCATAAGAGCAGAGATCATTGTGAAACGCTACAGTCCATGCATATACGCAACGACGACCACCGAACACATTATGAAGAAGCGCCAACAAAATAATTACGATAGTCAACGGATACAAGAGCATCAACACAGGGATTGCTGCACTGATGATTGTTTTCAAGCCAAACATACTAAGACCAAAGGCCGCTAGAGAGAAAATTACTACATATAATTTGTAGCTAATCTTTGGTGTCAGCTTGTGGAAATACGTACCGCAAGAAGTGATAAGGCCGATACTTGTTGACAAGCAAGCTAACAAAACGATGATAGCCAAGATGACTTTGACCGAAATTCACCAAATAAATAGTTAGCACTTACGGACAATACAGAGCACCTGTTTCGAATAAGCCAAAGCGTTCAACACTTGTAGCACCGATATTAGCAATAAATACGTACACAATACCAAGAAGGCCTACCGCAATAGCACCTACTTCCATTACTGTTTTTGTAATCACAGCACGAGAGGTAGCACCACTAAGGGCGTACAAAATCGATCACAAGAATAGCAAAAACTACGGAAGCCAAGGCATCCATCGTATTGTAGCCATCTAAGAAACCTTGCTAACACAGCTGTTGGTGCATCACCATATGCTGGTTGTGGTACCGCATAATTACCAAGCGGAGTAATAAAGGATTTAACAATTAACAACAGAATTACAAAGTAGTAAAGCTGGTGTCAAAATATTACCGATACGGTTAACAAGCTTTTTGCGGACTAATGGATATCCACAAAGAAATACCAAAGAATAAAGCCAAGAAAATTGGTTCCATATTCATGCTTAAACCTTCAGCAAAAGGTTTAATAGCGATTTCATAAGCTACAGTACCAGTACGTGGCGTCGCAAACATTGGACCAATACTCAAGTATAAAGAAATTGTGTACAACAAGCCATAAATCGGATGAACACGACTTGCAAGTTCTTCAACATCTTTACAGGAAGAGTAACCCATCGCTGCAACACCTAAGAGTGGAAGGCCTACACCAGTTAATACGAAGCCGAGCAAAGCCCAACCTACATTATCACCAGCATGTTGCCCTAAGGCCGCTGGGAAAATCAAATTTCCTGCCCCAAAGAATAGAGCAAATAACATCATACCTATAGCCAAATAGGCACGGGTCGACAGATTGTCGTTACCATTCATAAAATGTAACCCCTTTTAGGTCAATAAAAATAATATTACTATTATAATCTAAAGGGGCTAAGGTATACAAGAAAAAAATATCCTCACTATTCTATATCCGTATAGAGTTATTCCCATAAGTAACAGACTTTAACGTTTTACTTATAGAAATAAGTAGATAAATTCTATTTTACAGTAATCATTACAGACTATTAATTGGTCATTCACTACAAAAGATTTCTTATATGAACTTGTACATCATAAAGAGCTGCTCCCCATCCCTGATCGGTAGGGACGAGCTGCGGTAAGCGCATTGATTGCCACGTGAGGATCACTTGATTGAGATTGCCACCATACACCTAGTGTTACCAATGTACCTCGCTGTACTTCATCATCGTAGTATGCTTTAATTTTTACACTGCCACGATCGTTATAGATTTCTACTTCAGCACCCATCGTTTATGGTATACATTTTTGCATCTTCTGGATGGATGCGAAGTTTCATCAACTCAGGATCATTAAATTCTAGTTCGCAGAAACTGGAATCCAATATACGAATATCATTGCCAATTATGAGCCAAAACGGTGCATTGTCACCATACGGAGGTACATACCGAATCAATGGTTCTGCATCATGTGGATTATATAGCTCAATTTTTCCAGATGGAGTTTTTGAAATCCATTTTATAATCTTCTGATACCGTCATTTCCACAGGCTCACCTGTTAGAATCAAATCTTGGTCACGCTTGGATATACGACTCGAAGTGTGCTCAATTTGTTCAATAAGCTCTCTTTCACTAAGGTTAAAGAATGCATCCTCCAACCCCATACGTTTTGCTAACTCGGCGATAACTTGCCAATTGGAACGAGACTCCCCAACTGGATCAATCAATTTGTAACCCGTACCCAATTGTGTAATGACCATAGAATTATAAATATCATCATGCTCTACAGATGTTGTGGCCGGCAAAATAATATCCGCATATTTACAGGTATCCGTAAAAAAACGCTCATGCACAATTGTGAATAAGTCATTACGCATCAAACCTTTACGAACCACATTTTGATTAGGTGCTGTAATAGCAGGATTTGAGAAAACACATATAAAGCTATGAACGCCAACTCCTTCTGGATTTGTAAGCATCTCCCCAAGTTTAATCATAGGCATCAATCGTTTAGCAGGCGCATGAACATGAGCCTGTTGCATCACATCTTTGCCAATAAATTTACTACCACTTGCACTCGATAGTAATCCACCTCCAAGATATTGCCATGCTCCAACCACAGCAGGCAAGGCATTAATAGCACGGCATGTCATAGCACCATTACCATATCGAGACAAACCACTACCGAGACGGATAAACGGCGCTTTTGATGTAGCGTATGCATGAGCGAACTCAGTCATACGCTCACGGAAAGCACCAGCAAATATCAGATGCTTTCTCCGGCGTAAAATTAAAGCAACACCTCTTTTACCAGCTCATCGTAGCCTTGGACATGTTCCTAATAAAATCTGTATCCGCCAAACCGTCACGATGAATGATATGAAACATACCTAATGCTAGCGCTCCCATCACTACCTGGTTTAACGTAAATATGCTCATGAGCTTGGCTAAAAAGTATAGGTTTTATGAGTATCGATAATCAAACGCGAGCACCATTCTTTTTTGCTATGTTCACATCATGTAAAATATGAACATCTGTAGCTGTCGCATTTATCCCCCACAAGACGATACAGTCGCTATGTTGCGCCTCTTGTGGTTTAATACGCTAATGTATCACCGTAAACAGAGCGGAAACCCCGCTTGTTTGGCAGGAGAGCAAATACCTCGATCTTGGTCTGTAGCACCAATACAACGGAAAAAATAATCTGCTGCAGGACTCTGAATAACCCCCATTGTTCCTGCATAAGAGTAACGCAAAAATACTTTCACTGCCATAAGTATCAATAGTTTCTTTGAAATTATTGACAATTGCATCAAGGGACTTCATCCCAACTAATACGAGTGTACTGATCTTTCACCAATTCCCTTTTTACCGACACGCTTCATGAGGGACTTCAAGCGCAATGGAGAATGGATTACTTTTTCATAATGTGCCATCTTAGGGCATAGTGTACCTCTTGTGAAAAGCATGATGCTCTATCCCCTCGAACAGATATTACTTTATTATTATCGACTGATACAATGAGTCCGCATGCATCAGGACAATCGTATGGGGCATACAGATTTATATTCTTTCATGATAAGCACCTCGCTTATAAATTGTACAAACTATAGGATGTATATTTATATTATAGTATAGTATGACTCGTATAAGTATAACCTTTTGCACATATTCTGAATTAAAAAGGTTTTAGAAATGATTATTTTATGTATATCAATGCATTCAATTATCACATTACATTTATGACCTCATCATTTATTTTGATATATGTAGTTAAACATTTCAAGTTTTATCGATATCTATCCATTATCATTCTTGTCCAATGCCTAAACAGATATACTAATAAGTTCTATAAAAATACCAAAATTCTTCAAAAATCATGTAATCATTACTAAAAAGTCATAACCATATAGTTTTAGGTATAATCAGACATTTTAATAGCGTCGTATAGATTATGTGACAAAAATCACCGGTACGTATGCGTATTTAGTAATGTCGTTCAGACTGTAAGACTATTCAATCTCACTTGTTTCTGTGCTATACTGACAGTGTCATTTGAGAGGATATAGAACTCACAAGAAATCATTTTGAATTCATGGTTATCTAATGTGAAGTAGCTATATCAGGTACATATTTTCTGAAAAGAGGTTTTAACGATGGCAGACGCAAAAAACACTGTGTTATTCCCTTATGAAACACTAAAAAAATTGAGCATGGACGCTTTCCAAAAATTTGGTTTCTCCGAAAAAGAAGCTGACATCATCCAAGACGTACTTTTGACTTCTGACTTGTTCGGTATTCAAAGCCATGGTATGCAACGTATGGTTCGTTACCATAAAGGTATCACTAATGGCTTGATTAAAATCGACGCTAAACCTGAAATCGTAAAAGAAACTCCAATTTCTGCAGTTATCGACGGTCATGACGGCATGGGTCAATTATTGGGTCATAAAGCTATGGAAATGGCTATCGAAAAAGCTAAAAAATCCGGTGTTGGTATCGTATCTGTACGTAACTCCAACCACTACGGTATCGCTGGTTACTATGCTAAAATGGCATCCGACCAAGGCTTAATCGGTTTCTCTTGTACAAACTCCGAAGCAATCATGGTTCCTACATATGCTCGTAAAGCTATGCTTGGTTCTAACCCTATCGCTTGGACTGTACCAGCTGATCCAGTTGACTTCTTCTTCGATTGCTCCACTACAGTAGTAACTCGTGGTAAACTTGAAATGTACAACAAAATGGGCAAAGCTACTCCAGATGGCTGGGCTGTTAATAAAGACGGCGTTCCTTCCACTGATGCAGCTGAAGTATTGGGCAACATCTCCCGTCATGAAGGTGGCGGTATCCTTCCTTTAGGTGGTGCTACAGAAGTTCTTGGCGGTCACAAAGGTTATGGTAACGGCATGATTGCTGAGTTGTTCTCCTCTATCTTGTCCCAAGGTGGTACTTCCAACAAATGTATGGTTGGTGGTAAATCCAACATCTGTCATGGCTTCATGGCTATCAACCCTGAATTCTTCGGTGACCCTGCGGAAATCAAAAAACACTTCTCCCAATTCTTACAAGAATTACGTGAAGCACCTAAAGCTCAAGGTCAAGATCGTATCTATACTCATGGCGAAAAAGAACATGAATCCGTTGAAAAAGTTAAAGCTGAAGGCATCCCTGTACTTAACGGTACAATGCTTGAAGTTCAAGACCTTTGCAATGAATTAGGTCTAGACTTCAAATCCTACTTCGGCGATTATGTACCAGAAGCTCCTGCTACAATGTTCAAAGGTAACTACTAATACCTAAACTTAGTAATGGCCCTAACAAGGACTTGTAGTTAGTACAGAAGGGGACATAAACACTGTTTATGTCCCCTCTCTTATGTTTTTTTAACCTCATAGCCTATGAGGTTAAAAATTTTATGTACTATATCAATTTTTATGATAAGTATATCTGTTATTTTATTGTAGCTTTTATTTTTAACTGAACTTTTACAAATTAACATCATAGCGATTTATTCATCAATTAAATTGATTAAACTACGTCGTCCTGTTGAGCATATATTTTTGTTTTACTTGAAAGGATGATCTTAGAAATGAGTGCTATCACCGTTCTATTAGCGCTATCTCCAATCATTTGGTTGATTGTAGCGTTATCCATCTTGAAATTACCTGCATGGCAAGCAACAAGTGTTGCTGCGATTGGTTCTTTCATTATCGCTATTACAGCATTCCAAGCTGACCCATTTATTATGGTCACTGGTGCCCTTGAAGGTGCCGCATTGGCAATCTGGCCAATCCTATTAGTTATTACAGCTGCTATCTTCGTTTATAACTTGGTAGTACATACGAAAGCAATGGAAACTATTAAAACCATGCTTTCTTCTGTAACATCTGATACTCGTGTACTTGCATTACTACTTGCATGGGGCTTTGGTGCCTTCATGGAAGGTATGGCTGGCTTCGGTACTGCCGTTGCAATTCCTGCCGCTATGATGGTTGCCGTAGGTTTTGACCCACTTAAATCTATCATCGCATGTCTCGTTGCAAACTCCGTACCAACAACATTTGGTTCTATCGGGATTCCAACAACTACATTGGCATCCTTAACAAACCTTGATCCAAGCCATTTAGGTACATTCATTTCCGTACAATTGTTCTTGCTTAACCTTATCGCTCCATTCTTTGTTGTTATGATTATTGGTGGCGGTATTAAAGCGTTAAAGGCGTATTCCTTTGTAACATTACTTTCTGGTTTAGCATTAGCAGTTCCTGAAACTGTAATCAACGCTGTAATGGGTCCAGAATTATCCGTAATTTCTGCATCCATCGTTATCATGGCAGTTATCATTGGTTGTGCAAAAATCATGCCTCCTAATGATCCTAAATACGCAGTTAAACAAACTGGCGAAGTCCCTAAAAGTTTCTGGTGGCGAAGGCCTTGTAGGCTGCAATGCCATTCATCTTAATCTTCGTATTATTGTTATTAACTTCTAAATTGTTCCCTGCAATTAATGGTCCTCTTGCGTCCATTAAAACATCTGTACCTATTTATCAAGGTGCTGGTGCAAAACCTTACACATTCGTATGGATTGCAACACCTGGTATTATGATTTTCATTGCTGGTATTGTTGGTGGTTTCATCCAAAAAGCAAAAGCTGGCGAAATCTTCGGTACATTAGGGTAGCACAGTTAAAAACTTGAAATTCACATACCTTACAATCATCACAGTTGTTATGACAGCTAAATTGATGACTTACTCTGGTATGACTGCAGACATTGCAAAAAGCAATGGTTGCTGGTACAGAGTACTTTATATCCCTCTATTCGCTCCTATCGTAGGTGCGTTGGGTGCATTCTTGACTGGGTCTGGTACAAACTCCAACGTATTGTTTGGCCCACTCCAAATTGCCGCAGCTCAAGGCTTAGATCCTACAAACTTCGAAGACCTTGGCTTCTGGTTGGCAGCAGTTAACTCCGGTGCAGCTGGTATCGGCAAAATGTTGTCCCCTCAATCCATCGCGATTTCTATTGGTGCCGTAGGACCTGCTTTAAAAAGCATACCTAGAAAACCACAAAGAAATCAGTGCTGAAAGAAGCTCATAAACTAGAACATGAAATCGAAGCAAGCGTTATCATGAACAGCGCATTCAAATACTTCTTGATCTTCATCGTTATGCATGGTTGTATCTCCTTCTTCGGTCAACATTTCATCCATGAAATTCACCACTTCTTCTTCTAAGAACTGGTAACAAAAAAGAACAGCTGTCACGAGCTGTTCTTTTTTTGCCTATATGAGAATACTACATATAACTGGCTTAATGATAATACAGTTTAGAGTTCACTAATTTGCTATAAATAATTGTAACAATCTAATAAGCCGCTTGCTCTACTTCCCATTTTAGTGAAAGGTCCCAGTATCTGTATCAATTTCAAAATCATATTCATAACCGTTATAATGTATTTCACCTTCATACTCTAAACTGCCATTCTCATAATCACGATTGAATTCAGTTACATTTTAGCAACTGTTGCACCCGGCACACGTGCTAAGGCGCTTTGAACAGCCTCATCAGAACTAATAGCTTCTGACAGATGAAATCGTAGCTGTCCCGATTACTACTATTGCAGCTAACACAAAACCTTTTAGTAAATATTTCATATAATTCTCCCATCGCCAATAAACACATTGATATTTTTAGATATAATTAATATACTAATTGTAATCTATAAATAGAGATATAGCAAAACTCAATATTTCATATAGATATTTTTTTCTCAATCATGGTAAAATACATCGTATCAAATAGAAAAATTAAATGCAGTCTGCGAAGTGCGATTCGCAGACTTTTATTTTTCTCACTTTAGTATAGGAGGGTTTTATGACTCAAGAAAATTCTGCTAAGGTCTCTTTCATCTTAGTAGTATTCCTTGGTCTGTTGACAGCCATCACACCACTTGCAACAGATTTATATTTACCAGCATTACCAATTATGCCTAGTGAACTAAATACATCTGCATCAAATATTCAAATGACCATTGGTGTGATGACTTTTGGTGTTGCATTAGGTCAATTATTTGGAGGTCCTATTAGTGATACTATGGGCCGCAAGTTGCCTCTTATAACAGGCAACTTACTTTGCGTTATCTCTAGCATAATCTGTGCTTATGCACCAAGCATTGAAATACTTTTACTCGGACGCTTTCTACAAGGTTTAACAGGATCTGTGGGCGTTGTAATTGCTAAGGCCATCGCTCGAGATTTTGCATTTGGTCAAGAATTGACTAAACTCTTTGCATTGCTCATGATGGTTAACGGTTTGGCGCCAGTAATCGCTCCGCTCATCGGAGGTCAATTATTACTATTCACTACATGGCGCGTTATCTTCGTTATTTTAGCAATATTTTCTGCTATTCTATTAGTGGGATCTCTTCTCTTCCGTGAAAGCTTACCTAAAGAAAAACGCGTTACAGGTGGCGTTGCAACTGCTACAAAGAACTACATTACGCTTATTAAAGATAAGCGATTCCTTGAGCAAACACTAATCCAATTCTTTGCTTTTGGTGGATTCTTTGCGTATATCTCAGGTTCATCCTTTGTATACCAAAACATCTTCCAACTATCTGCACAAGAATTTAGCTATCTCTTTGGTATCAATAGCTGTGGTATTATCTTAGCTAGTGCCATAAGCGCTAGATTAAGTAATGTAATCACAGTTCGACAATTACTAACATTTGCCCTCTGGCAACTAACAATCGGCTCCTTGCTATTCTTAATAGCTATGCTTTTCGAATGGCCACTTATTCCTGTAACGGCCATTCTATTCTTTACCGTATGTACAGTATCCCTATTTGGCTCTGCCTCTTTCTCTATGGCAATGGCTAAATACGGTAAAATGGCTGGAAGTGCCTCTGCAGTACTTGGCTTTGCTAGCATGTTCTCTGCAGGAATCGTATCTCCATTAGTTGGTATTGGTGGGGAATATACGGGGATTCCCATGGGGATTACAATGCTAGTATGTGCAGTGCTTTCCTTATTGTGCCTATATGGTTTGGTAGAAAAAGATTAATCTCTTTTACACATTTGTATAAGCCCCACAATGGGGCCCGACTACAACAAAATAATATTAGTATATAAATAAGATACCCCTTTCCTTGCTCAGTACTTCGTAAAATCGCTTCGGAAAGGGGTATCGTATTTATATTAACATTATCTATAGAGGCGTCCCATTGTTGGGCTTTACAAGCATATTTCAAAATAGATTAATTCTTTAACTCTACAAACACCTAGGCATAATAACGAAAACCACCTACACAACTGATTGTAGGAGAAAGGAGATGTGCCATAGGCACATCTCCACATTTCTTCCCCCTCCTCTATCCAGTTATATTTTCAATGGGACATCTTCATAATTAGCGTATATAGAAAAGAATACAGCCCTCTCTGCAGCGATTTTACGGAACGTAGTGACGTACTGAGCCAAGAGAGGGCTGTATTTTTTCTATACTAGTAATATGCAGTTGTATTCGGGCCCCATTATAAAATGTAAGGGACCTTATCGCTTATTCACTAAATTCCATCCCAACTTCTCCCCACTGCACTAGTTATATTTTCAATGGGACATCTTCATAACGGGTGTATATAGAAAAGAACACAGCCCTCTCTGCAGCGATTTTACGAAGCGTAGCGCCGTACTGAGCCAAGAGAGGGCTGTGTTTTTTCTATACTAGTACTATATGTCAGTTGTAACGGGGCTCCATTGAAAATATAACAGAGCACCTCTATTCAAACATTGTCGATAGTAGTAGTTTCAATCGGTTTGCTTGGTTTACCGCACTGGAGCCTGGATCGTAGTCGATAGCTGCAATTCGCACGTCTGGGTATGCAGCGGATAGTGTTTTCACCATGCCTTTACCTGTTACGTGGTTTGGTAAACAGCCGAATGGTTGTAAGCATACGATTTGTTTAGCTCCTTTTTCGATAAGGTCAATCATATCTCCTGTGAGGAACCAGCCTTCACCACATTGGTTACCAAGTCCGATGAAATTGAGCGCTTCTTTTGCTACTTCTGTCATACGTTGTAGCGGGTCAAAGTGTTTTTGACGCTGCTACGGCTTTTTGCATATGGTAAGCGGTAGAGCTCAAGGGCTTCACGAGCCAATGTACCGAAGAAGCCAGATAGCCATGTACCATCAAGGTGCTTAGCACGGTATGTGCTATCCATTGCACAATACAAGAAGAAATCTAGCAAGCCAGATGTAACGACTTCGCCGCCTTCCTTTTCAATAAGCTCATTAATATGATTGTTAGCACTTGGATGGAATTTAACGTAAATTTCCCCTACGACGCCAACACGAGGTTTTCTGTACATCTTTATTAACTGGCAAGTTATCAAAATCATGGATGATTTCTTTGATGTACTTATTATATTGTCGAAGACTAGCAGATGTAATATTATCACGTAATTTTTTAATCCAGTAGTCACATAGTGCATCGGTAGAACCAGGATTTGTCTCGTATGGACGTGTGGCAAGAACACATTGCATGAGCGCATCACCGTATACAACGGCTTGAATCATGCGATGCAAGAAGCCTTTTGTCAACTTAAAGCCTGGTTGACGTTCCATATCACTCGCATTGAGAGATAGGATTGGTACTTGTTTCATACCCGCATCAATTAATGCTTTACGTAAGTAACCGATGTAGTTTGTAGCACGACACCCACCACCAGTTTGAGAGATGATAACAGCCGTCTTATCTACATCATATTTACCGGATAACAGTGCGGACATGAGCTGTCCCTACAACGATAATCGCTGGGTAACATGCATCATTATTGATATTTTCAAGCCCACTTCAATATCGTCACGTGTTGGAGCTGGCAACATTTCAAAATTGTAACCTTCATGTTTTGAAGAACAGGCTCAAAAGGCTAAAATGCAATGGTGACATTTGTGGCACCAAGATTTTATAAGTCTTACGCATTTCTTCTGTGAAGACAACGCGATTGTAATCGTAAGTTGGTAATTTCTCTACCACTACTTTCTTCCGGCGCCTCAGGATTATGATGACGACGCAAGCTACGTTCCATTACAGATTGCAAGGAACGCAAACGGATTATCACGGCTCAAGGTTTGTACCTTCATCGATTTTGAGCAATAGTATGGATTTTTGTGATTTGCTGAAAGTATATCTTTTACCTGATCTGCTACGATGGAATCGAGGCCACATCCAAAGGAGTTAAAGCTCTACAATTTGGAATCCTTCAGTTCTACTTACAAATTCAGCGGCACGATATAGGCGACTATGGTAGGGACCATTGGTCTACAACACGTAAATGCTTGATTTCATTGCCTAATGGTGCAACGCCATCTTCTGTAAGAACAGCCATACCAAGAGATGTGATAAGTTCAGGAATACCGTGGTTAATACCGGAGTCCAAATGATATGGACGGCCAGCCAATACGATTGTCGGAATTTGTTCTGCCACTAGGCGAGACACAGTTTTCTTTGTCGTTTCACGGTAAGACGCTTTACAGTTTTCCTGCTCTTCCCAAGCGAGGTCTACAGCCTTAGCAATATCCTTCTTCTTTAAGCCTAAGAAATCCAATGCTTTCACAAGGGCCGGAACAAGGGATTTTTTATCAGCTAGCGGCAAGAATGGTGCGTGGAACGGAGTATCGCTCAAAACCTCTTGCATATTATTTTTGATAAGTTCTGGATAGGAAATAACCATTGGACAATGGTAATTATTGTCGCAGCTAAATTCCTTAGGGCCATGTTGAATACAAGGGTACCAAATAAAGTCTACCTGTGCATTCGCTAAGTCGCGAATGTGACCATGAACAGCCTTTGCTGGATAGCAAGCCGTATCGGATGGAATCGTATCGATAGCCTTATTGTATTGATCCTTAGTCGTATAATCTGAAAGGATTACTTCATAACCCAAGCTATTGAAGAATGTAAACCAGAATGGGAAGTCCTCATACATGTTGAGAACGCGAGGAATCCCTACACGCATTTTACCTTCAAACTCTGGAATGTTTTTCTTCAAGTAGTAATCAAAGTAACGACGTAATTTTACATCTACCAAGTTAGGAACTGGTTTACGTTTCTCTTGGATCATATCGCCAGCACCGCGATCACAACGGTTGCCCGTTACGTACGTACGACCATCGGAGAAGGCGTTGATAGTAAGCATGCAGTTATTTGGGCAAAGGCCACAATTGCGCATTGTCGTAGATACTTGTAAAGAATTAAGGCCTTCACTATCTAGCAATGTACTTTCACCCTTTTGCAACTCTTCCGCCGTTTCCGCGGCAAGAAGAGCCATACCGTATGCCCCCATCAAACCAGATACATCAGGGCGAATCACCTCTACGCCCATCAATTTCTCAAAGGCACGCAAAACAGATTCGTTATAGAACGTACCACCTTGTACAACGATATGATCGCTCTAATTCTTTAGGGTCTTTCACCTTGAGAACCTTATAAAGGGCATTTTTAATTACAGAATAAGCAAGACCTGCCGCGATATCTTGTACCGTAGCACCTTCTTTTTGAGCCTGCTTAACCTTAGAGTTCATAAATACGGTACAACGAGAGCCTAAGTCGATTGGCATAGGTGCCAATAACCCTTCTTTTGCGAATTGATCGATTGGAATTCGTAGACCAGATGCAAATGTATCAATGAAAGAGCCGCAACCAGATGAGCAAGCTTCGTTCAACACGATATCTTCGATATACCCATCACGAACCTTACAGCATTTCATATCTTGACCGCCAATATCCAAAATAAAGGATACATCAGGGCAGAAGAATCGAGCCGCACGATAATGAGCCATCGTTTCTACTTCGCCTATATCGATGCCGAGGGCGCGTTTAAGAAAGGCCTCACCGTAGCCAGTTACGCCAGAGTGTGCAATATAAGCACCTTTAGGCAATAATGTATAAATTTGCTCAATGATTTCACGAGATTTTTCTAATGGTTTACCGTGATTAGGACCATAGTGGGAGAAGATAATTTCCTTATTGCTATTAATGAGTACTACCTTTAGCGTAGTAGAACCAGCATCAATCCCAAGATAACAAGGACCTTGAGCATCCTCAATATTCGCTTTTGGCGTTACCGCCTTAGCGTGACGAGCACGAAATTCTTCTAATTCTTGTTCATTCTTAAATAGTGGATCGACACGGTCTGTAGCTTCCATAGGAATACCGATAAGTGCACCGATTTCCTTTGTCAATTGACCGACAGTGATCTCACGGCACTCATCTTTCATCAATGCCGCCCCTAAAGCAATGAACAACTCACCATTCTCAGGGATAATGCGATGCGCTTCATCCAACTCTAAAGTATCGCAGAAGCATTGGCGCAACTCGGATAAGAATGTCAATGGACCGCCAAGGAATGCTACATTACCTTCGATTTTATGTCCGCATGCAAGGCCAGCAATCGTTTGGTTTACAATTGCTTGGGAATACGGATTTTTGCAATATTTTCATGAGATGCGCCTTGATTTAACAAAGCTTGTACGTCCGTTTTAGCAAATACGCCACAACGTGCCGCAATTGGATAAATCGTATCAGCATTCATGGCTAATTGGTTGAGACCAGATGCATCTGTCTGCAATAAGGTCGCCATTTGGTCGATAAAAGCACCCGTACCACCAGCACAGGAACCATTCATACGGTGTTCCGCAGTTTGACCTAAATACGTAACCTTCGCATCTTCACCACCAAGTTCGATGATAACGTCTGTTTCTGGATAGAGGGCTTTTACAGCTCGCGTTTCAGCAATCACCTCTTGTACGAATGGGATGCGCACCTTTTCGGCCATAGCCATCCCACCAGAACCAGTAATACATACATGAACAAGAGCGTCTTCATGACCAACTTGAGCCTCTTGTAGCAAGGTATATACTGTGTCCAATATGTTTGCATAATGGCGTATGTACTTTTTATACAAATAATTATCGTGTTCGTCCAATAATACAACTTTAACCGTTGTAGACCCCACGTCAATCCCCATGCGTAGCATGTGCTGCATAAATACCTCTCTTTTTAACGACCGTATGACCACCTAAGTGACCATACTTATTTTTGTGAAAGTCTCACATGTAATATGTACAACATATATACTGTACTAAGCATCTAAAATAAAAAAATTAAATTAGATAAGGATATAATACTTTCACCAAAATATCTAAATTTTTAAATATCCTATCTTTATTATACAACAACAGCAGTTAAAAATCTAAGTTATTTCTATATCTAAAATGTTATAGAAAATATATTAAGATTTGAAATTACAAAGTCATATATATAATAGGATGTAAGAATATTATACCATTTTACAATGAAAAATAACGTAACTTTTGCAACATAACAGGACAAATCAAATATATTAACTGCATTAGACAATATGCAATAGATAAAAAACTAACCCCCAAAATGGATTCCAATTTTGGGGTTGGTTCATAAGACAGTACATCTTATTCGTATCTATAAAGTTATGTCATGAGAGAGTATTGTATTAAATACATATATGTTATTAACGATCATTGATTAAAACGCTGGGAATAATAGCCCCTTTGTAATGTTCTTCGATGAACTTCTTAACTTCTGGAGATTGTAATGCTTTAGCTAATTTTTTTGAATAGCTGGTTTATTTTCATCACCAGGGTTTACGGAAAGAAGATTTGCATATGGAGAATCCGCTTTTTCTACGAATAAAGCCATCTTTTTGTAGGGATTAAGACCTGCTGGCAATGCATAGTTAGCATTGATTACAGCTGCATCTAAATCTTGAATGGAACGAGGAATTTGAGCTGCTTCTAACTCTGTAATTTGGATGTTTTTAGGGTTGCTAGTCACATCAAACGGTGTGTTAGTCAAACCAGTTGGGTCTTTCAAATGTTACAAGACCTGCACTTTGCTAACAAGAGAAGTGCACGAGCACTGTTTGTTGGGTCAGATGGAATCGCTACTTTTTGCGCCATTTGGCAAATCTTTTCAAATCTTTAATTTTTTTGAGAGTAAATAGCTAATGGTTCGATGTGAACTGGTGCAAAGCTTACGAAGTTTGTACCATGATCTCTATTGAAGTTATTTTGGTAAGGCACGTTAGCAAAGAAGTTTGCATCTACTTCATGGCTAGATAATGCCATGTTTGGTTGAATGTAGTCTGTAAATTCAATGATTTGAAGATCTACACCTTCCTTAGCCAATAAAGGTTTAATTTGATTTAAGATTTCAGCATGAGGTACAGGGTTTGCTGCCACTTTTAACACCTCTGCTTTTAGAACTACCAGCACTGCTGGAACTTGCGTCATTTGTGGAAGAACCACAACCACTAATCAATAAGGACGCGCCTAATACGGCCGTCGCTGCTAATGCTAACCATTTTTTTCATGTAATCCTCCTATCTACGATGAACACCTACATCTATTGACGAGGACTCATGCGTATACAACACACGTAGATATGTTAATAAATCTATATATTCTTACACTGTATCTACATTTAATTATTTAATAATTTCGATGTAGTAAGTATAGCAAATTTAAATTCTACTCGTATAATAGATTTTTATATATCAATTAATATAACTTTAAATCTATAGCAAGATAAAGAGTAATTACATTTAGCTATGCCAAAGTACATAAAAAAACGGTACTAAGATGATTCCCCGTACTACTAGGTAATATACCTAATAGGTACAATCAAACTTAGTACCGTTATAAATATCGCTCTATATAATAAACAATCTAATCAAAATCAAAAGATTCAATTATAAAGTTGACGTTGTTTGCTCCACAGAAATAGTTACAGGTGCTGATAATTTAGCCTCTAACCAAGCTTTTTATTCGTTTCCGAATCTGCATCAGATACAGTGGACGCGGTATGGATAATCACCATATAGCGATTCGCTTTAGGCTGTTCTAAATTATCTATCAAAGGCATGCCTTCCACTCTGCTTACAAACGGGAATAACGCCTTTGCTTCAGCTTCTGTCGTTTTCATAGTGTTTATAGTTTCACTTACTAGTTGATAAGTCGGCTGGTACAGATTACTCAAGTTTGTATATTTTTCATGATCCTCCGAGGCTTTATTCAAGCTCGTCTTATCCACAGCAGATTTTTTCTCATCTACACTATTAACAAATCGCACTGCATAAGACTGCAAATACTCGTCTTTCTGTAATTTATCATCCAACTGGGATCGTTCCTCTGAAGTCACAGGAGCTCCTACAACTACTATATCTACTAGCTTATTCACTCGGTCCAATGAATAATCAATCACTAGTCGACGCCCATCTTGATTAATATTGGTCTTAATAAACTGCTCTATATGATTTGACTCAGAATACTTGATGGTCATATCATAGCCTGCATAAATGCTTGGTATAGCCATAATAAGACCAATCACAAGAAATATTAGCTGATTACGACGATTAATCTCTTCTGCTTGCTTATGGGATGGCAAACTATATACACCTTTTAAAACAATAAAAGATGCAAAGAAGATGAAAAATGCATTTATAAAGAATAGATACCCAGCCCCAAAGAAATAATGCCAATTTCCATTAGCCAGTCCATATCCTGCCGTACACAGTGGTGGCATAAGTGCAGTCGCAATCGCTACCCCTGGTATGACATTATCTAAGGTCTTACGCGTTTGACCAATAATCCCAGCTAACCCACCAAATATAGCAATGAATACATCAAAAATATTCGGTTCTGTACGCGCTAATAGTTCAGATGTAACTGTCTGAACGGGGGAAATATAAAAATATAAAGTAGATGCCAAAACAGCAATCGTAATCTGTAAGGATAATCTTAAAATAGCGCTTTTCACAACTGTAAAATTAAGCGTAGCGAAGCCAAAACCAGTTGCTAGAATAGGTCCCATCAACGGCGATATAAGCATAGCACCAATAATAACTGCTGTACTATTCATATTCAACCCAATAGAGGCAATAAACATGGAGAGGATCAGGATAACCAAAGCAGGACCCTTAATCTTAGCCCCACCTATCAACCTTTTAGCAATAGTTGCATCATCGGCTCGCTCAAAATGTATATCAAAGTATTTATTTAGTTTCCATTCTTCTACCTCATAATTTCATCAAACTCTGCAAAGGTGCCCACATTTACAAACATATACTGTGTTGTCTTTAGCATTTGAACCATCAAAATGGCTCCCGTGCCTTCTCCCATCGACATTTGTGCTTGAATAGGAACCATGTCTTGAGTGATTCCCCACCTCAGCCAAAGCCATTTCCGTACCTTTTTCTTTAGAATAATGCGATGGCAATGCATAGTCCATAATACGAGCGTTTATGTGCGTTGCACAAGCAGCTGCTACAGATGTTATAAAAGCCATCAATAACAAAAGGCTTTTTCAAAATCTACACAAGCTAGCATGGCTCCAAGAATAGCCGCAATATCAAAACCACCTACATGAGCTACGATTTCACGAACTCGGTCTGATTCACTTTCAGAACCAATACTAGCCTTGTGCTTGTCTAATACAGAACGTACAAAGTCAACTTTTCGTTTCATCAAATCTGGTTTATCTGGCCAGGAACCAGGACCCACGGTTTCCGTCGGATCAGCCCCCATCAAATGCAGACAACACACAAGCAGAGGTTGTCGTATTCCCTAACCCCATTTCACCAAAGGAGAACAGATTGATTCCTTGTTCCACATAATGTTGAACCCGTTCATATCCAGCTTGAAAGGCACGATTAAATTCATCGTCAGTCATGGCAGGATGGTGCAAAATATTCTTTGTACCCTTTCGCTACTTTGCGATTCACACCGATACCATCATCTGAGGCAATGCCTACATCCACGACCTCATAAGGAATATTATTAAAGTTACAAAATTGTGTGGCTGATGAGCGACCTAATAACATATTACGAGATTGCTTTTGTGTCACCTCGTAGTTATAGCCTACATAGCCTTCCATATTACAACCATTATCGGCAGAAAATATGATATGCTGTGGTCGAATTTCGCCATTAATCTCACCCCAAGCTGCGCAAATCTTACGAAAATATATTTCCCATAAACCAAGACCACCTGGGATGAGGCATTTTGGTTGGAGAAATTTATTTAATTGTTTCTCTATCGGTAATACTGACTTATCTTTCATTTTATTCTCTAATCCGCACCTAATGTGCCAACTAGCCTTCTATTAATTCGATATTATTCTATCTGAAAGTATAACATAAAATGCATATCTAGTAATGTGACTATTATTAGTTTTTAAAAGTATAATTTAGTTTTGAAAATATAGTATTCTAACAACTATATTTCTAATCGAAATTATCATTACATAATTACAACCACTCTAGTAGATAAAAAGGTTGTCCCCTTTACAGGATAACCTTTTTTTATACTATATAATGATGTATTTTCTTACGTTCTATCTCCTCTAGAATTTAAGCACCTTGGAATTGAGGCATATCGTCGCCACTAGAGTCGTCCAATTTACCTTGAAGGTCATGGTCAACCATGGCACATACAGATGCATCAGACCATACGTTTTCAGCGGTTTCAATCATATCGATAATCGTATAGATTGGCAAGATGATACCAAGCAAACCAATTGGTGCACCGATGGAACTCATCAAGGATAAGGTTAAGAAATAACAACCCATTGGAACGCCCGCATTACCAATCGCAGCGAGAACAGCAATAAATAACCAAGCCACCATTGTGCCCATAGTTAATTCCATTCCTGCATTTTGCATTACGAATAAAGGATGTAACAAGAATGAAAGCTGCGCAACCATTCATATTAATAGTTGTACAAATTGGCAATACGAAACGAGCTACTGCAGGATGAGCTTTCAAATTATCCTCAGCAGATGCCAATGTAACAGGCAATGTAGCAGCAGAAGATTTTGTGAACAACGCAACAGCTACGGCTGGAGACATTTTGCGGAATACGTCCACAGGGTTCAAACCGCGGAATAACAAGAACAATGGAATTACGATAAAGAATTGGATCAAGTTACCACCGATAACAACAGCCGTATATTTACCTAAAGCACCAACGATTACGCCCGCTTCAATTTGAGCAGATAATTGACCTGCAAAGGCGAGAATACCGATTGGCAATACATAAAGTAATGCTTTAATCAATGTAAATAATAATTCTTGTAAACCAAATAAGACTTTTCAACACCGCTTCACGATTTTCTGTGCGTGGCATGAACGCAAAAGGCTAAACCAACGGAAGCAGAGATAAACATTACAGACAATACATTGGCTTGCAAGTATGGTTGCAAAGATATTGTTTGGAATAACAGATAAGAAATGATCATAATACGTAACATTGCCAAGTTTTTCAGGCACTTGAGCTGCACCGGCACCGATTACATCAAGTGGTAAATTACCTGGTGCAATCCATAGGAATAAGCCAAGTCCTACAGCTGCTGCACAAACTGTAGTAAGCAATGTGTATACTACGGCGTGTCCAAAGATACGGCCTGTATCCTTTTTAGCACCTAACATGGATAATGTAGTAATTACTGCTAAAGGATACGGTTGGAATTGCGATAAATTGGAACAAACGTGTAAAGACCGCTGCAATAAAAGTTAAAGAGCTCATTTAAAAGCCGGAATATGTTGCCATCCTAAGATAGCACCAATGATGAGTGCCCCCATCCATAAAATGAACTGACGCAATTTACCTTGACCACGACTTTTTAAGGTAATCTCTTGCGCTAAGGCATCCACATTTTTGTTGTTTTGATCTGCCATAATAACACCTCTCTACAAACTAAACTACTAGAGACTAAAAAAAGAAATCCCAGCCCTAGGGGCTGGGACAGTGAATATCCGAGTCTCTCTTTAAATTCACATTATAGAGATATGATTTAAAATTGTCCAATTCCAATATTTGAACACATTATAATATATTCAAGTATTATTTCAATTTTTTATAGACATTCTAATAAAAACTAATGATACATATCTATATCTACAGTAATCATTCAGCGTTTCGCTCTGGATTAAACATAAAAGTAAATGACTCTAGGCTGGTCGTGATCAAAGTTATGAGTAAACAACATATACTATATATTTCTCAGCTGATATCCGAGTACTATAATAATAATCTTCCTTAGGATCATCACCGACACTCTGTGTACCATCAATTACCCAGGAAAATAATTTCCAGTTTTGTCGTTGAACAGTAATAATCTCATAATATTCATTCACGTCACTAACTAATAAATTTCTATCCTTTGGATATGTAAATGAATTAAGTGCTTTAAAGGTACTATCATTTTTCCTACCATTTACAAACGAATACCAAGCATGAGATTTAACAGTTTCCTCATACTGTGAAATAGTAGCTTTCATCACCATCTAATACTAAAGCAACTATAACTCCCACCCAATCCAATTACCTCAGCAGAAGAAACCACTTTCAAGCTCTCTGGTAAAGACTTAGGTGTTTGTAATGGAGCCGAATATACCCCACTTTAGATGAGGGGCCATGTAGAGTGCCACTGTTTTGTATCATAATGAGATACCCCTATAGCAGAAAAATGCTAAATTAACAGCTAATGTAGGAAGCATACACAGGAAAAAGATTACATAAAAAATATGTTAAAAATCTTTTTTCGTATAGCTTTCTCACTATCGATTACTCCACATTTTTCAAACAATAACACAATCGTAGCTACTAACAAAAATCAGATAGTATAACCCAGAATATGATATCTCATCCGAAAAACAAAAATGTTAGTATCCAAAGAATTATAAAAGAACCATATACTTTTTTTCTATATGGAGCTCAGTAAAAACAAATTCTTTAAATACATTAAACACTGTCGCATATACACTCTCCACAACAATACCTATTCAAAGTTACTTAGATTGATAAAACACAGCCCGTGTCCCATCATTACTAATCAAAAGTTCCACAAAATGAGGTCTCTTTAGTATTACCATCATCAACAAATACATATAATCTATGATTTCGAGTAGAATTATATGTATCCTTGACTACTGTTTTTGTTTCTTTTCGAGGGTGCAAAGCGCAACCACTCTATAAAAATTCCGTTGCGGCAAATTTAGGGTTCTTCTCCTATACTTTCTATAATATTATAGCTATTTGGGTGAGATATAAAACGCTTTTTCTCCCCGTATCTAAATCACGCAATACACCATCCGCATCAATTTGCGCTGTATAGGCTGCATTTTGCTTAGCTATCGCTTCATATTGTGAGATTACTTTCAGGGTCTCCTTCAAATACTGTATATCTTTCTCGATATGCATTAGCCCATACTAAATCACTACGAAAAGCAGATGCTCTATAAATACCTTCTGGAAGTTTCTCTGGTCGTTTTAACCCTTCCGGCAATTCTTCACTATTAGGCCAACCACGTTTCCAATCCATCGTACTAAACTCAAAACCATCAGTTTGATCACGAGTCGTTTGAGTATCATATTGAACCCAATCAGCTACAAGCCAAGATATACAAAGGGTTATGACAATAAATAAACCACAAGCTAGTCGGCTATGGGCTCTTTCAGATATGGTTTGTTTCTTAAAGCGACCATATTGCAGTAACACACTCAATACTATGGCTATACCAAAAACCATGTATGTAATAGGTGCTATGTTAAATAGCGCTACCACGATTGCAAACAACACGCATAGCATAACCGTTAATAAACCATAAAATCCTTGAAACAAAACTCTCTCCTATCATGACAATACTTAGAACATTTTTCTTATACAACATTTCTATATCTTCCTGACTCACGTCGGCCACTGTATTAGCAATATTGCCAGTAGCTACGACATACACGTTATCGACAAGCCAAGGAATGTCTTTTTTTGTAAAACCAAGTTCTGTAAGGTTTGTAGTAAGGTCTAGGTCATGTACAATCAAGCGTAATGCTTCACCTAGTTCGGATCCATCTCCGTGGTTGAATATACGAGCTAAGGCACCAAATTTATCAGGGTTTGCACTCCATGTATATTCCACAGCAACAGGTTCAATAACGGCAAGGCCTACACCGTGAGTAATATCCTTAAGCCCACTGGCAGGATGTTCCATGCCATGAGCAAGTGTTACACCGGCGGTATTAATAACCATGCCTCCAATTGTGCTAGCCAATGTAACGGACTCCCAAGCTTTTGTAAGTTGAGTTTCGTTGAGAACAGCTGATTTGCCTTCAGCCATTGCTTTCACATGTTTATATAGTGGCACAAGATATTGTGCTAATAAGGTTACAGCATAATGAGCTAATGCATCGGTAAAAGGTTGTGCCGTTTTAGAGGTATACGCCTCGATATTATGACAGAGTGCATCAAAGCCCACAGATGCCAATACATAAGGAGGCATTGTACCCATTACAGCAGGGTCTACAATGGATACCTTTGGTACGATGGCATTACATCGCAAGGATTTCTTGTCTCCTGTTTTGGGATTAGTAAGTACACCAAAGCCATTACCTTCGGAGCCGGTGCCACAGGTTGTGGGAATTACAATAAGAGGCAACGCTTATCACTGGTTTTACGGTTAAAGATATAATCGTTAATATCACCTTCGTTAACGGCCATAAATGCAATGCCTTTTGCACAGTCCATGATAGAGCCACCACCGATGGCAATGACCATATCACAGCTTTCAGATTTAGCTAAAGCAGCACCGTCCAACGCAGTCGTCGTTAAGGGGTTTGCATCCACTTGGTCAAACAACACATGTTCGATATGTGCCGCATCAAGTTTTGCCGTCACACGGTCATATAGTCCAGATTTTTTTGGCACTTGTCCGCCCTGTTATGATGAGTGCTTTATTGCCATAAGGCTTAACAAAATCAGCAACACTATCGACTTTATCCCAACCAAATTGGATATGTACTGGTAAAAAATAAGAGAACTCCATGTGAACGACCTCTTTTCTATAAATACTAGCTCTTAATGTTATTGTAATGTAAATTCAGACGCCTGTAAAACCTCATAGGACTTTCACTAGAAAACATGTATACTACAGATAAGAGGGGGCATTTATTTTTATAAAGGGAGAGAATCTATGAAATCTGCAATTACACATTTATGGTCTTCGCTGCGGGACCTAGCAACGCAGTCACCTATATTACTGGCATTAATTGCCGTATTTTCATGTACACCGTTTTATCTAGAGCAAGATTGGTTTGCCGATATAGACCTTTGGTTCTATGGGCTGTATTTCTTCATCGTCATACTACAATCATATATAACACGAGATCGAAAGTTCTCCGTAGTATATACATTATTAAGCATAGGTATCAGCGTTGGTCTATATACGATTCATGAAACGTACCATCACATACGAGGCATCGAGCTAGCCACAGAAAACATATCATATCTATGGCTGTACTCTATGATTGCTCTATATTTTACATCGCCTGGAGAATACTACATCGGCGAAATCATCAATCGCCTGAAACGGATTGGTATTACCATTGTTACATCAACACTGTACAATGTCGTCATAATCATGACTCTATGGTTTTTCTTCATCATTCTGAACAAACCATTTACCTTTGATGATCTAATCTTTAAAGTATTAGCCGCTATTAATATATTTATCTGTATGTCCATGCTGTGCACTTACAAAGAGGAGCCTGATGGACCACCAGAACCAAATACATTCTATAATGTTGTTTTTGGAATCATACTACCAAAGGCTTCCATCATTACAGGTATTCTAGCTAATATCTACTTGGTATTGATCCTCTTAGGCCTCCGTGAAGATGCACGATTCCTTTTCACATATTATCCGTATGTAGCCATTTTCTATCTATTTTACTTGGCTAGTTTCAGATCTAGTGAAAGCAGCAAGACACAAAGGATCCTATGTTTCTTATTTATTACGATTACAATATTGTGTTTAATCCTGATTGGCAAGCGCGTAATAAATGAGCCCGTACTCTGGCTCAATACGATTTACGTAGCCACATTCAATCTAATCTTCTTAGCACATAATGTATACTCCTTTGTAAAGCGTTTGACTCCATCGATCCATACAACGATTATGGCGCTCGCCCTAGGTGCAGTCCTTTTAATGCCTTTTATCGGTTACACATCCCATCAAGAGTTTACAAACTATACGAAAATTGACGGTCAATGGCACGTATACTTGCCTATTACAGAAACATTTTAACCCTGATTTTTACAGATTATGGCAGGACGATTATACAGGGAGGGATTCTTCAAAACCAGGAGCAACGAAATATATAAGGAACGAAATATTCAGTTTATCAGCTTTTACGGCCGTTGAAGAACCTCATGTTATTTCGCTTGTAGGATATAATAAATTCATTTCTAACATCGAATTAGAAGTACGTGAGCCTGCTGATAGTACAGCTGACATACCAACAGCATCCTATGAATCTATCAATTTTAGATTCATCAATGAAGACCTTGATTTAGAGGTATCTCTACCCAAATGGCGTGACCGAGGTTCATCATATATATGAAAAATTCCTCACTGTTCCTAAAAACGGCTTCAGATTCAGTCATTATAGAAGGCACGGGATACAAACTCTTAATCCACTCCTACTATGCATATCAAGACAGCGCACGAAGAAATTATTTTTAGCGTATTATATAATTAATTATGAAAGCTAGTAATTTAAGGCATCTTCAGCCATATCGACATTTTTGTAAAACTATATTAAAAATTTCCAAATGTCAATATTGAATATATAGATTTTTCGCTATAATCGTAACATAATGTATAAGCCAAATAAGAAAACTACCATATATAGTAGTTTTCTTATTTTTTTCTGATTAGACTCAACTTAAAGATATTTTATATAATTCATTCTAATCTTATATATGCTTATACGACTATATTAACAGTTTTATGACTTTTTGCTCTCAAGGGGAACAGTAATGGAGATTATGATCAAGAAACGGGATGGCCATTTCGAGCCGTTGTCCGTTGAAAAAACGAAACGAATGATAGCCTTCGCATGTTTGGGGTTAGATTCTTGTGATCCACTAGAATTAGAAATGGATGCGAAGTTGCAATTCGTTGATGGCATGACTACTAAAGAAATTCAAAAGACTTTAGTCCAAACAGCTATCGAAAAAGTTATATCTAAAAAGACGACGGCTTTGGCAACCAAGTTAATAAAATGAACCAAGATTGGCAGTTCGTGGCAGCCCGCCTATTCTTGTTCGATCTCTATAAAGAAGCCGCTATTACTCGTCGTTACAAAGCATTTGGCTACGGCAACTTCCCAAATCTTGTAAACATGCTTGTAGAAGAGAAAAAATACGCAGACTTCTTCGTTACAGAATACACTGCTGACGAATTGCAAGAGTTGAGCGATTACATCAAACCTAAGCGCGACTATCTCTTCAACTATGAAGGTCTCAAATTATTGGCTGACCGTTACTTGGTAAAAGGTTTTAACAAAGAAATCTTTGAATTACCTCAAGAACGTTTCATGGCTATCGCAATGCATTTGGCTCTTGTAGAAGGGGAAAATAAAGTAGAATACGCTAAGAAATTCTACGATTTGATGAGTCAATTAAAAATGACGACAGCTACACCTACTTTGGCAAATGCTGGTACACCATTCCACCAATTGTCCTCTTGCTTTATCTCTGGTGTAGATGATAACTTATGGTCCATTTACGACGTAAATAGCAAGTTCTCTCGCGTATCTAAAACACGGTGGTGCTCTTGGTATCTACCTTGGTAAAGTTCGTGCATTGAACTCCGATATTCGCGGCTTCAAAAACTCCTCTGGTGGCGTTATTCCTTGGATCCGCTTGTACAATGATACTGCAGTTGCGGTAGACCAATTGGGTAAACGTAAAGGGGGCGCTACAGTAACGCTTGATATTTGGCATAAAGACTTCTACGAATTCGTAGAGCTTCGTACAAATAATGGTGATGATCGTCGCAAAGCGCACGATATCTTCCCTGCTATCTCCGTTCCAAACATCTTCATGGAACGTATGTTAGCTCGTGAAAACTTCACCCTCTTCGATCCTCATGAAATCTTGGCTGTAAAGGGCTATTCCTTAGAGGACTACTACGATACTGATGACAATAAGGAGTTCACAAAACGTTACCTCGAATGTGAACAAGATCCTAACTTACACGGCATCGAAGTACCAGCATTAGATATGATGAAAAAAATCATGCGCTCCGCTGTTGAAACTGGTACGCCATTTATCTTCTTCCGCGATACTGTAAATGCTGCCAATCCTAACAAACATGCAGGTATGATTTTACGCATCCAACTTATGTCACGAAATCGCACAAAACGTTGGCTTCACTAATCTTGCTGAAGAAATCATCAACGAAGACGGTACAATTACTACAAAAACAAACACAGGTGATATGGTTACATGTAACTTAAACTCCATCGGCCTCGGTCGCATTACAGACGAAGAGTTGGAAGAAAACATTGCCCTTCAAATTCGCATGTTAGACAATGTTATTTCCATCAACCAAGCACCAGTACCAGAGTCTCGCATGACTTCTGATAAATACCGTGCTATCGGTCTTGGTACATCTGGTTATCACCACTACCTCGTAAATCATGATATCCAATGGGGAATCCGATGAACATATCGAAGTAGCGGACAAATTGTTTGAAAAACATCGCATTCTATGCGATTAAAAGCTTCCATGGAGCTTGCTAAAGAAAAAGGTGCATACCCTGCATTTCAAAGGTTCCGAATGGGAAACTGGTGAATATTTCACACGTCGTGGCTACACATCTGATCGTTGGAAACAACTCGCTGCAGATGTTGCAAAATACGGTATCCGCAACGGTTGCTTGATGGTCGTAGCTCCTACAGGTTCTACATCCAACATCGCTAATACAACAGCTGGTATCGACCCTATCTTCAAAAATTCTTCATCGAAGAAAAGAAAGGTTCTTTTCACACCAAAAACGGCACCAGATTTAAACGACAAAACATTCTGGCTCTACAAAGAGGCATACTATCGACCAACAATGGTCCATCAAAAGCTTGTGGCGTACGTCAACGTCATATTGACCAAGCACAATCTTTTCAACTGTATTACGCCTCAAATGAAAGCGAAAAGAAATTCTTGACCTTTACGTAGAAAGCCTACAAACAAGGGATTAAAACAATCTACTATATCCGTAATCAATCCTCGAAAATGGATGAGTGCACTAGCTGCTCCTCCTAATATTGGAAATATAATTGCTATATTTTGCAAAACCTATTCACTATAAATAGAGAGTACCGATTTCGAGAAGGATACTTTCACTAGCACTATAAATCTGATGACGACCTATAGTCGTATAGGTCGCATCATTGTATAAAGGAGTCCTACTATGGATAAAAAACTGATTTTCAACGAACATGGTGACCGTGGCACGCAATCCATGATTGGCGGTAATACCACAAACCTTCGCGAGTGGAATCGTATCAAATACGACTGGGCAAACCAAATGTACCGTACAATGCTCAACAACTTCTGGATTCAGAAGAGATTTCCTTGAACGAAGATGTTAAACAATTCCCATACTTAACAGATTACGAGCGTCGTGCCTTCGATAAAATCATTGCGTTCTTGAACTTCCTTGATTCCATTCAATCTGAAAACTTGCCTAATTTGAGCCGTTATATTACAGCATCTGAAGTGGCATCCTTATTGAATATCCAAGCATTCCAAGAAGAAATTCACGCTCAAAGTTATTCCTACATTTTGGACACTGTAACAAATCCGATTACACGTGACAAAAATCTATGACGAATGGCGTACAGACAAAACATTGCTTGAACGTAACCGCTTTCATCGCCGATGCATACCAACGTTTCAGCGATGATCCTAGCGAAGCAACCCTTATTCATACAATCATCGCTAACTATATCTTAGAAGGCATTTACTTCTACTCTGGCTTTAGCTTCTTCTACACATTTGGCACGCCAAGGTAAAGATGACAGCTACATCCACAATCTTCAAATACATCAACCGCGATGAAGTAACTCACCTCGTATTGTTCCAAAACATCATTCGCGAGTTACGCCGTGAACGCCCTGACTTGTTCACCCCTGAACTAGAAGCAAAAATCACGGACATGATTCGCCAAGGTGCAGAGAATGAAATCGCTTGGGGCCAATACATCACTGACGATAAAAATCCTCGGTCCTAACAACGTTCTTATCGAACGCTACATCAAATACCTTGCAAATATCCGCTTAGAAGCAATCGGCTTGCCTCATCTCTATCCTGATATCAAGGAAAACCCTATGGAATGGATTGAAAGTTTCTCCAACTTGAATAGCACAAAAACTGACTTCTTCGAAGCAAAAGTTACAAACTATACAAAAGCGGCGGCATTTGATTTTGACGATTTAGAATAATAGACGTTATAAAATACAATATCTAAGGACATACGGGCCAATAGAAAAGAGCTAATAGCTATAACGCTATCAGCTCTTTTTTTCATGATTATTTAAACCTTAGTTATGAGGAATTACTGCAATTTAAACAGCTCTCTCTATTTATCTCTAAAAAAATACTATCATATCAGTGTATATGTTGCTAGAAATATAGTCCCCAAACGCCACCCTCGTTTTTACAGTTGACACATGGTTATACATTGTAAATTGTATCAATACATTTGTGCGCAAATAGGCCTACACTGTAGATTTTCATTCGCCCCATGAATGTATTCATAATAAGCTTGGTAAAAGCAAAAGTTTTTGTGTCCACCCTGTTTCAAACTACCAACTATGATTAGCTTTCAATCAATTCAGTTGTCCAGTTAGCAGACTGCAATAGATTGTCTAATAAGCGGACTTGTTTTGCGATATGATCAGCTTCTTTTTGGATATCTGCCACATTCACGGTCGGCATTAGCTTAATCTCGGACCCTCTCGCACGGAAATTGATACTACCTGCGCTAGATGCCAAAGTTCGATAAGCAGTTAGACGCAAAGCAGCGCAATCTTTTTCGGCAATGATTTCAGTAATAGATCGACCTTCTATAATAGTTTTGCAATTTGTTAAATTAATATCTGCAATTAATTTTTGAAGTCTATTTACACATTGTTCTAATGTTTTCAAAAAGTTCTTCAGGGTTCTCATTCGGTACTTCCCCTTCTTGCACTAAACTGTTTTGAGTTAAGCGAAGCTCTAAATCGCTTTATTTTATAATTTAAATCAGATCGTTCTTGTAATGCTTCTGCTAGTTTCATAAACTCTCACCTCTCAAAAAAGATATATCAATTTACTTATAAAATACTATGTACAATAATAATATATCCATCAATTCTTATTATACAACACTATTGAACGGCTTATAATACTTTCCGCATCATCACATGTGGACAGCCTTCATCAAGGTATTCGTCCCCTTCAGCACGATATCCAAGGGATTCATAGAATGGTTTGGCCTGTACTTGCGCTGACAAAGAGCACGTTTTAAAAGCCGTCACGACGAATAGCATTTTCGGCAGCCATCATGATCTTAGTACCTAAATGTTGTCCACGATACAACTTACGTACCGCCATGCGCCCAATATGTGCATCTCCAACTGTGTCACTTGGAAAATATCGACACGTACCAGTCGCTTTACCATCAATGGATAAGAGCACAAACTTTGCAGTCTCATCGATTTCATCAAATTCGTCTTCAAACCCCTGTTCTTTCATAAATACATCGACACGAATTTGTTTTATTTCCTCTGTTATATGATCTAAGATTTGAATAATCATAGGGTGCCCTTTCTGATTATAAGTATATTTATAAGAATCGATTTAGGGCGTATTACGAAATATCCTATAAGCAATAAAAAGCTCTTATTTTTATTATATCAAAAATACGATTAATACCACAAAAACGTCTCAGTTTCTATTAATTCCCATATCAAAAATATTTTTAAAACTTCCATGAAATTCATTTTTAGGTATTGCATAATTTTATCATTTGGGTTTATACTATACCCAATATTTTAGAAAGGAGCAACCAAAGATGACTATCAAATTAGCCTCACAGCAAAAGCAATACTTTTATTGGTTCTTTATCCAACGTACGGGTAAGGAACTATTTGTGATGCGCTAATTAAGGATTATTCAACATTAGTTGCTTAGAATAGTAAAAGGGCTACCCGTATTAGATTACGGGTAGCCCTTTTTGTTTGCTATCCGTATGGTCAGCCCAACTATTCACTGTAGTTACAAGGAGGAATTATCATGATTATTACATTGAAACAAAATGCAGCAGCAGAAGAAGTATCTCGTTTACGCAGTGAATTAGAGGCTCAAGGATTTGTTATCCACCCAGTAGAAGGAACGCGATACAATATTCTAGGTCTGATTGGTGATACTGCATCTCTTGATGCGCGTCAAATCGAGTCCTAGATTTCGTAGATAAAGTAACTCGCATTCAAGAACCATACAAAAAGCAAACCGCAAAGTTCCATCCCGATGATTCTGTAATCAGTATGGGTGGTGCACTTATCGGTGGTGGTCACTTCGCAGTAATGGCTGGTCCTTGCTCTGTGGAAACACCTGAACAAGTATTAGCCACTGCAAAAGCATGTAAAGAAGCTGGTGCCACAATTCTTCGGGGCGGCGCTTTCAAACCTCGTACATCCCCATATTCCTTCCAAGGTATGGGTCCAGAAGGTTTGGAATTGTTAGAGCTTGCTAAAAAAGAAACAGGTCTTCCTATCGTTTCCGAAGTTATGGATATCTCCCAATTACAATACTTCGATAATGTAGATATGCTTCAAATCGGCGCTCGTAACATGCAAAACTTCACGCTTTTAAAAGAGGTGGGCAAATTGAATAAACCAGTTCTATTAAAACGTGGTTTATCTGCCACATACGAAGAATGGTTGATAGCTGCCGAGTACATCATGTCCGAAGGCAATGAACAAGTTGTATTATGCGAACGCGGTATCCGCACATTCGAAACTAAGACTCGCAATACCTTAGACGTAACAGCAATTCCTATGATGCATGAATTATCTCACTTGCCAATTATCATGGATCCTAGCCACGCAGCAGGTATGAGCCGCATGGTTCGCCCACTTTCACTTGCATCCGTAGGCGGCGGTGCAGACGGACTTATGATCGAAGTTCACAATGATCCTTCCAAAGCATTGTGCGATGGCCCTCAAGCATTGCGCCCAGACCAATTCACTAGCCTTATGAAAGAAATTATCGCATTGCGCCAAGCATTGGTAGAATGCACTAAATAATCTCAAATATCACACAAATAAGCTAGTATCCGTTATAATAGATACTAGCTTATTCTTTTATGAAAGGAACCATCATGACTCGCATCCATATTAACGCGTCCACACCGTATGACGTTGTCATCGAGGAAGGCGCTTTACAACGCATCACCGATTATATTAAACCATTAAAACCAAATTGTCGTGTTATCATCGTCAGTGATAGTAATGTAGCGCCCCACTATTTGGACTCTGTGAAAGCTAATATGGAACATGCAGGGTTATGTTGTTTAGTGATTATGTGTTCCTGCTGGTGAAAGCTCAAAAAATGCTCATCAACTCATCGATTTAGTAGAATACATGGCGGGCCAATCATTGACTCGCAAAGACTTGCTCATTGCCCTTGGGGGCGGTGTTGTAGGCGATATGGCGGGCTTTGCAGCAGCAACCTATTTACGTGGTATCGACTATGTTCAGGTTCCTACATCTCTATTAGCCGCCGTAGACTCCTCTGTAGGTGGTAAAACAGCGGTCAATCTCGAAGCTGGGAAAAACCTTTGGGGTGCTTTCAAACAACCTATCCTCGTCCTCTGCGATCCAGCTACACTCAATACATTACCTGATATGGAATGGATTAATGGGTGCGGCGAAATTATCAAATACGGCTTTCTCGACGTACCTGGTTTATTAACCCAACTAGAACATAAACCATTAATTAAACATCGCGATAGCGTTAGTACTGTCATCGCTCGTTGCGTTCAAGCAAAAGCGGATATCGTGGAACAAGACGAACGCGAGTCTGGCGTTCGTGCTCTCTTAAACCTCGGTCATACCTTTGGTCACGGCATCGAAAAAGCGAGTCATTTCGAGGTACATCACGGTTATGCCGTTGCTATTGGCATGGTGCTCATGGCACAAGGTGCTGTCAAACATGGAGAATTAGATGCAGAGGCTTTAGAGAAATTAAAGGCCCTCATCAAAGCACACGATTTGCCAACCACAACAACGATAAGCAAAGAAGAAATTCTAGCTGCCGCTAAACACGACAAAAAAAGCGAAGGAGCAACCATTAAAATCGTAGTACCTACTAGCTATGGTCACAGCGAGCTCAAAGTGGTAACACACGAGGAACTTGCAACCTATTTAGACTGAGATATAAAGGAGATTTATATGCATTCCGTAACGAACGCCATCCCTACAGGGACTATCGCGTCCATTCCTGCAAAAGCTCATGCGCACCGTGCACTGATTTGCGCAGCTCTCGCAAACTCGCCATCTACCATACTACTGAGCCGCACCTCTAAAGACATCGATGCAACTATGGACTCCTTGCGAGGCTTAGGCGCACACGTTGTGTATGAAAACAAAGTTGTCACTGTTACACCTGGTCCTGTGCCAACAAAGGGCAATGTAGTTCCCCATGAATCTGGTACCACATTGCGCCTCTTATTACCAGTGGCAGCGTCCATTTGTAATGAGGTAGACGTGGATGCGAAAGGGCGTTTACCAGATCGTCCTTTAGAGCCCATGCTCGGTGAAATGAAAGCTCACGGCGTAACATTCTCCCAAGATAAACCACCATTCACCATGACAGGTCGTCTACAAGGCGGTGAGTTCGGTATGGTTGGCGATGTGAGTAGCCAGTTCTTCTCTGGATTATTATTAGCAGCGCCACAATGTGGAGGTGCTACAATCACATCTACTACACCACTTCAATCTAGCGACTATGTAACATTGACGACTACAACGATAGCAGACTTCGGCGTAACAGTCGACCATACTCCCGCCTCTGGCACAGTCCAAGAGTCCTTTGCAGTAGCGGCTAATGCTACTTTTAAAGGTCAAAGTAATTACCAAATCGAAGGCGATTGGTCCAATACGGCTATTTGGATGGTAGCAGCTGGCATGACAGGTAAACCAATTACCATTACGGGTATGAACAAAAATTCTGTGCAAGCGGATCGTCGCATCATGCAGATTATGATTGATGCCGGTTGTGATGTGGTATGGGATGGCATGAACGTAACCGTTACGGGTCGTGCAGTAAAACCAATCCATGCCGACCTCGAACAAATGCCCGATATGTTGCCAGTTATGGCAGCCCTCGCTTGCTCTATCCAAGGTGAAAGCTCCTTTGTTAAGGGTGCACGCCTACGCTTGAAAGAATCCGATCGCCTCGAAGCCGTTGCTAATCTGGTCAGAAATTTAGGCGGTACGGTTCGTGAAGATGGTGATGACCTATATATCATCGGTAGTGGTATACTAAAAGGAGGACAAGGTGATTGTGTTAACGACCATCGCCTTGTTATGGCAGGTACATTGATGGCACTCATCAGTGAAAATCCTGTAACATTAAAAGATAGCGAAGCTATCACAAAATCCTATCCAGACTTCTTTGAGGACTGGAACTTATTAGAGGTAATGCTAATGGCATCTAATTTCGGTAAAACCATACAAGTATCTACCTTTGGCGCGTCTCATGGGTATGCCATCGGTGGTATCGTGGAAGGCCTCCCTTGTGGACATACCATCGACATCGATGAGCTACAAACCTTCTTAAAGCGCCGTGCGCCAGGTCAAAACCAATTACAAACGCAACGTAAAGAAGCCGATATACCTGAATTCTTAGTCAGGTATGGTAGATGGCATGCTCAGTGGATCTCCATTGGCATTTATGATTCGCAATACCTCTCAGCACTCCGGTGATTACAATAACTTGCGCGACATACCTCGTCCATCTCATGCAGACTTTACGGCTCGCATGCGCTACGGTGACAAGGTAGATATGCGAGGTGGTGGCCACTTCTCAGCGCGTCTTACAGCACCTCTTTTGCGTAGCTGGTGGCATCGCCCTTCAACTACTGCGTGAAAAAGGGTATCGAAATTCACGGCCATTTAAAACAAGTTGGCACAATCCAAGATACTCCTATCGATATGGTTCATCCAGATATGAAAGCACTTTGCTGAAAATCGCTACAGAAACCTATTGCTATGGTCGATGCAGACAAGCGCTATGAAGTAGAAAAACTTGGTCTGAAACTCAAAAAGGACGGCGACTCTACCGGTGGTATCGTTGAGGTTGTTGCTACAGGCTACCAATTGGACTTGGCAATCCAAACTTTGATGGCATTGAGAACCGATTAGCTCGCGTTATCTTTGGCGTACCGCCATCAAAGGCGTGTCCTCTGGCGGTGGCTTCGACATGTGTTCTCGCCTTGGCTCCGAGGTGAACGATGCTTTTCACAATGGATGGCGATACAATCACGCAACTACCAATAATAGCGGTGGCATTCAGGCGGTATCACCAACGGCTTGCCCTCGTTATACAAGTGAGTATCAAGCCTACTCCATCCATTTATAAAGGAACAACATTCTGTGTCGCTTTCACAAAAAGAAGACACATTACTCACCATCAAAGGTCGTCACGACCCATGTGTAGCGCTTCGTGCTGTACCTGTTATCGAAGCCGTTACGGCCCTTGTCATTCTTGATTTCTTAGGAGATATTGACCATGAACTTAGATGAAGTACGCGTTAAGATTAACGATATAAACGACCAAATGCTTGCCCTCTTCAAAGAGCGCATGGAACTCTCTAAGGACGTAGCGGCTCGCAAAAAGAAATGAATAAGGCTATTTACGATGCCAAACGAGGCGCGACATCCTCGACAAGGTAACAAAAGATGCAGGTCGAGACCTCGATCTATATGCACGCCGCTTTTTGGAAGCATTATTTAGCTTGAGTCGTACCTACCAATCTGAGCAACTATTCCAAGACAATGAATTCACTTTTGAAAAATGAAAAAGCCATTGAGCAATCCCCTACTTTGCCACCTCAACGGGGCAGTGTAGCTTACGCCGGCGTATTCGGCAGCAATGCTCAAATGGCGTGTGATAAATTGTACCCTCAGTCAAATCCATTATGTAACGGGTTTTCCGTGCCGTATTCGATGCCGTAGAGTCAGGCGAATGTCAATTCGGTGTATTGCCTATCGAAAAACAGCTCCCAATGGTTCTGTAAAAAGAAGTATATGACCTCTTAGAAGAGCGCAAATGCTATATCGTTCGCAGCATGCCTTTCGATATCTCACGACTTGCTCGTAAAAAGGCACAAAACTGAAGATATCCATACCATACTTTCACCCTCAAGCGTTGGGTCAATGCAGTCACTTCCTAGATAAGTTAGAAGGCGTAGAATTACGCTCCCTATGACAACACGGCTCGGCTGCACAGTCTCAGTGGCAGTGATGACCCAGGTGTGGCACTATCGCAGCACCTCAATGTGCAGACCTATATAATTTGTCTCCATTGCTAGAAAACATCCAAAATAGCGACAACAACTATACGCGCTTTATCTGTATTAGTAAGGACTTTCCGTATACCCAGGAGCTAATAAAAATCTCTGTAGTAACCACTGCAAGTCATGCACCTGGTGGCCTTGGTACATTGCTCACCAAATTTTGCTAACATCAGTGTGAAACCTTACAAAAACTTGAGTCCCGCCCTATCGTGGGACATAACTTTGATTCTTGTTCTACCTTGATTTGGAAGCATCCTTAGCAGATCCAAAAAGTACTCTCCGTGTTGGCAGAGCTCACGCATCGCAAGATAAATTCCGCTTGCTCGGTAATTATCCTGAAAGTTAATATTTTCCTCTAGTAGTGCTTATTAATGACATATATAGTACAATGGATATAGTTTTAAAACTCCAATGGCTAATAGGTGACAGCCTATTAGCCATTTTGTGTATATTGACCTAGGAGGTCCTATGAAATTTGGTTTACTTGGCCGTACGTTGGGCCATAGCTTTTCCCCACGCATCCACAATGCTTTGGGAAATACTAATTATGAATTATTTGAACGAGAACCGAGCCAACTGCAAGAGTTCTTCATAAATCCAGAATTACAAGGTATTAATATTACCTTTCCTTACAAGGTTAATGCCCTTGAGGCTTGCGATGTAGTTGACCCTCGCGCGGAACGCATTGGTTGTGTAAACACTATGGTCCGTAAAGACGGCAAATGGCATGGTTACAATACAGACTACGATGGATTTGTATTCACCCTAAAACACGCTGGTATCGATGTATCTGGTAAGGAATGCATCATCCTTGGCGATGGCGCATCTTCTGCTACCGTTCACGTGGCTCTTGAAGATCTAGGTGCTAAGAGCATCACGCATCTATCCCGTAAAACAGCTCCGCTCTATACCGATGCACCTAATTACTACGACAGCACAGATTATCATTAACTGCACGCCTATCGGGATGTATCCGCATAATCCGGCTAGCCTGATAGATATTATGCAATTTTCCAAATTAGAAGGCGTTGTAGATCTCATCTACAATCCTCGCCGTACCGTTTTGCTTTTACAAGCAGAAATGATGGATATTCCCGCACGTGATGGTCTACCTTTCTCGTGGCACACGCGTTGAGGCAACTAATCATTTCCAAGGTGAAAGCTTTGCACCAAGTGAGAACGAGCAAATCTTTGCGAGATATGCGCCGTGAAAAGGAAAATATCATCTCATCGGCATGCCTGGTGTTGGGAAAACAACTGTAGGCAAGGCAATCGGCAAAGAGATGGGTCGTGACTTGTATTGATGTCGATCAAGAGCTAGCAAAAGAAATCGGTAATATCTCCACTATATTACGGAACAAAGGGGAAGCAGGTTCCGTGAAAAAGCAGATATGATTACAAAATTAGGCACGAAACTAGGCCTTGTCATCTCCACTGGTGGCGGCTGTGTAACAGTACCTAAAACTATGCACATCTACGTCAAAATGGTCGTGTTACCAATTAACACAACCTGTAGAAAAAGCTATCTACGTCAGGTCGTGTTCTCTCGGTGGCGGTATAGAGCGCTTTACGTGAACTCGAAGAAACTCGCACTCCAATGTATGAAAGCTTTTGCACAATGCATCGTAGAACTATAATCGCAATGCACCAAACAGTGGCAGCTATACTAGAAGACTTCAAAGCAAACTTATTAGCAAAGAGTTTATATAACGGTATTTATAAGATTGTTTCCTCTATATAAGTAGGCTCACATTTTTAGAAGTAAGAGCATTTACATCTCGTATTTTTAGATAAAACTAAAACTCATATCATGACATCAATGATATAAACTGAAAAAGCAGTAGCTATCCTCAGGGTAACTACTGCTGAGGTCTCTATGTATATATATATTGGTAGAAAACTCACATTTGCAATTACAATGTAATACACAGATTGAATAACTTAAAATAGCTTTTTCACATGGAATATCAAATACATGAACCAAGATGTAGCAGTCATGTAGTGAGAATACTAGGAGAGTACTATGAAAACCGTAAATCTACAAGTTCGTATCAACGAAGATTCAAAACAAGAAGTATCTAGCATATTGAGCACAAGGTCTATCATACACCTCTATGCTAGATGCACTATTCGCTCAAATCATCAAAGAGCGTCGCATTCCGTTTGCCATTGCGTTACCAACGGCACCTATCGATGAAAACACCTACACCAAGCTACATCAACAACGGCACCGTATGAACAACCACAAACTACATTAAAAAGCCTCCAGATTATATAGGTGCATATGGTACACCAAGAGAAGAAAATCAAGAAAATATCCTTCGATACAATCGATAAGACAGGAGTTCTTAACATCCGTATCAATCCTAAAGTTAAGACACTAACAACAGCTATTCTAAAAGAAATGGGATTAACCATGTCACAAACAGTTACACTTGTATCTAAACAAATACAATTTAATAAGGATATTCCACATCACTACTCCTCCGTCCAGAATGGATTGATGCTATTAATAATGATTTCTGGACTGAAGAAGATTTAACTACAAGAATACAATTAGGGCTAAATCAAGCAGAAAAAGAAATTGGTGAACCTGCGGAAAAATTTCTTTAATGAACTCCTGTGAAGATTTATAAATGTGGTAAATGTAGTATTCTATATAAAGTCATTAATAATAACATATATATTTTTATATCCGCCCTTCAAAAATGAATATACTACAAGAAATACGAAATATATAGTCGGCTCTGCCGACTTTTTTAATGCACTTTTTACGCGTTTATGTTGTTGTTCGTCAAATACACCATCTACATCTATGGTATCTAGAATCTGTTTTAAAGCATGTACATCGATTTGCCCTGGTGCCGATGCTTTACCAGCAGAGGCAAAGGTCATGGCATTTCCAACAGAGCACCTGCAGTGCGTGGACAGCACCTAGTTCTCCCATTGCCATCGTCAATAATTGATCCGAAGGATACAAAGCTTTCACTTCAGCGGTTGCTTCAAGTAGCGTCAATACATCACCAGTTGTGTGAGGCATAACGGCAATCTTTGGCACATCGGCCAAGAACTCTTTCATTTGAATAAGTCGATTTACAATGACTTCACGGCTCGGCGTACAATGGAAATCATGGTTGCTCATGATAATAGTGATTCCATGAACCTAGTAAACTCTATCGTTTTAAGCATTCTATCTTGATCAAAAACTAGCTCAATATCGATAGCATCCACCAATCCTGTAGGAATCAAACGCTCCAGCATTGTAAAAATAATCTTGTGTAGAAATCGTTCTTTCCCCCACCTTCACCTTTGTGCGCATATGAAAGAGCAAACCCACGACCTTTCAGTTGTGGCTTGATGAGCACTAATAATTCAATACAGCGTCACGGAGTGCCCGCTCAAAATAGTCAATGCGTAGCTCCACTACGTGACACGGTGTATTACATGCTACCGCGGTGGCATCTAGAATCTCTTTTCATTGTTGTGCCCACAATAGGCACGCACATTTTTGTACCCTTTCTCGCGAGTACAGTATGTCCGATACGGACCATAATAACTCCTTTTCTGTCCCACGCGGTGAGACTAGTGACTTACCTTAAACTAACTATATACCAATATTTTTGTAAAAGCAACTCAGCCCATATTGGATTGGCTATTCACTAAAAACGTATGAAAGCCTGCTATTATGCACTAAAACAGTATTCTTAGATTAACGATTAACACTACTTTTTCTATACCCTAGATTAAGACTCTTACCATAAACAGTCTGTACTCTGAAAGCCTCGTATTATATATAGCCTGTGGGAGTAAAAGCTCCTTACCAATATATTAGTAAGGAGCTTGTTAGACCCTAATTCACACACTATATTTATCATGTTGTGCGGATAGTTTCCGTGATTGAAATCCCATATAGAGTAATAACAAACCCCTAGACATTGCTAAATACAGATATCCCAATATGGTAGATAATACTTGCAAACACTGGACCCACCATGGAACCAAATTGTTTGAGCTGTCGTCGTCATATCACCAAACATGTGACCCCTAAAAGCCTCGTTCTGTATTAAGTGCATACAGCTGCACTCACAAAGATGGATTGATACATACAATACAAGAGCCAATTACTTTGTGGTACAATTAAACCACCAGATACCTACTGGTAAGCTTTGAAGTAAAGAGAACAACACCACTACCAAGCATACAGTAGGAAATGGTTCTAAAGTACCCACGACGCTCACCGATGCGCACCCATATATTGGTCGTTAAAGGAACCAGCTAAACCGACCGATACTGAGGATTGTACCCGAAATGATAGCTGCTTCCGAGTGCCTTGCATATCACTCATAAAGCGCCAAAATAGGCTGTAACATGATGACACATTGCATAAAAGAAGTAAATCCATAAAAGTCTTACTAATACAGGTTGTTCTTGAACCGACTTAAAATCCTCTCGCAAGGATGTAGCTTTTACCGGCTGTTTGGACTGCTCAGAAGTTGTATCTTCAACTTCTGGGTTTTGGTTCTTTTACAAGAAAACAATACCGCCAAAGTAGCAATGAATACAGCTATACCAGAAATATAAAATACAGGGCGCATACCATTTCAGACACTTTCAACAGCACCACCTAAAATCGGGCCGATGACACGCCTAAAATCAGACCTGTTTGAATATGCTGAGGGCACGGGCCCACCTGTTTTCATCAACGCTCAGGAAACCATGGTCATCGCCGCAGGATAGAAACCGCTGGCAAAACCTACCAAGGCACGCCCCATCAACAATTGGTACCGATCCGTTACCATACCGATGAGGACATAACTGACAGCAATGGCAAAACCAGCGTCAAAAGCCATCCGCTCCCTTTATTATCTGCAATTTTGCCCTATAGGCGCCATAATACCAGCAATAAGGAAGGTAATACCAAAGACAGACCTGACCAAAGTGCCACATCGCCTTTAGAACACTGAGTTCCAACAGATATATAGGCAGAAAAAGGAATTATCATTGTGGTAACATATGGCTAAGCACGGTCATACTAGCCGTAATACATACATTGCGCATAGCCACCGCGAGCATCATATACACCTTGTACTCATAGTACCCTCCTTCCACATAAAATCGTTTAGATAAACTCAATATACACATAATCACTTTTTAATTACAGTTCCATTTAAATTACAGTCCTACGTAGATTTCAATTCATGTTACTATTCATCAAAATGTTATTACATTTTAATTTCATATATAAAGAAGAGCCGCATACGAAACGCGACTCTTTTCCATATACCTAAAAATATAGGTATATAAATGTAGTAATCCTCAAAGATTATTCAAACTAAAGTTTTCGGACTATCAATTATTCCGTAGGAAATTTGTGATCCATTACATCTTTGCAAGGAAACATGTTCCATAACATGTCGGAACTCATCTTGTAAATATGCTCACAATGGAGCTGTCAAGCAGTCATTAAAACATAGGACACGGTTCTACATCATCTTCTAAACAAGACACGAGAGCAATGGAGTCCTCTGCGCAGCATATAAAAATTTCATATACATTATATTCCAGTGGATCTTTCACCAAACGATATCATCCATATTTAGCCACGTCCACTTTTTAACGAGGCCCGCGGAGGATAATCGAGATACAACTCCTCTAAATATTTATCGGAAAATCTCATGGTTCTGCAATCCACGACTGGTACATCTACCCCATGTTCTGCAATATCCGCTAATATCCAAGGCATAACGCCCTTTTGTAGAATATTTTCATAAGTTAACCTCTATATCATTCTATAATATATTAATAGTATATCACAAATTCATACAAAAATGCAGGGAAAATATGATACACTATACATATATCGAAAATATCTTATTTAGGTATGATTTTAATTTCTATATAGGGAGGATTTTGTCTAATGTTAGATAAATTATTTCAACTCAGTGAGCGTGGCACAACCGTTAAAACAGAAATTTTAGCAGGTATCACTACGTTTATCACGATGGCGTACATCCTATTCTTGGCAGCCAAACATTCTTAGTCTTGTCAGGCATGGATAAGGGGATGTAGTCCTCATACCACAGCCTTAGGTGGAGGTCTTGTACGATTGCGGGTCTATTCGTAAACTACCCACTGCTTCTCGCTCCAGGGGTTGGCCTCTTGGCATTTTGCTCCTTTTACTGTAGTTCTCGGTATGGGCGTATCTTGGCAAACAGCATTAGGTGCGGTATTCATTTCTGGTCTCGTTTTCCTTGCATTAACATTGACATCAATACGACAAATGATCGTTGAAGGTATCCCAGCCTCCATGAAAAATTGCCATTACCGTTGGTATTGGTCTTTTCATTTCTATCATCGGTTTGAAGTTATCCGGCTTGATGGCCATCTCCATTAGTTTGTCTCAAACTCCTTAGGTCAGGTTGTACAGCACACATGGTAATTTAGTCCTCCAGCATCTGGAGGCACTCTTAACGCTTGGTAATTTGCACAGTGGTGAAACATTGTTAGCACTATTCAGCCTCATCTTTACAGCTTTTATTGATGGCTCGCAAAATTCAAGGTTCCTCTTGATTGGCGTTTTAGTAACAACAATCATCTCCTATGCGACAGGCCCTCCACAATGCCTGAGAACTTCACCGCACACATGTTCCTGATTTTCTCCAAAGCAGCATTCTTGCAATTAGATATTCCTGTGTGCGCTTCACATGGGCTTACTACGATTATCTTCTCCTTCACCATTTCGTAATTGTTCGACTCTGATGGGTAATTTTGACTTTGGTACTGCCACAGAGCGAAAATTGTGATCCTAAATCTGGTAAATTCCCGGGTCTTGGTGAAGCTATACGACCGTAGATGCTATCGGTAGATAGTGCCGGTCATTGCTCGGTACTTACAATTACGGCTTTCGTTGAAAGTGCGGCGAGGGCTGGTGGTCAGGCTACAGTTTAACAGCTCAACAGGCGCGTACTTTTTCTAATTTGCTTATTCTTGGCTCCATTGGTATCCTTGGTTCCCAAATGCAGCCCACATCTCCTGTTCTTATCATCGTAGGTGCCTCATGTTAGGTGCCATTCGCAATATTGACTTCGATGATTGAGAAGGCTTCCTGCATTCCTCGTTATCGTATTGATGCCGTGTTACATACGAGCATCGCTAATCTGATCTCTGCAGGCCCTGTGCATACCCTCTACTCAAAAATCATTGCAGGTCAGTACAAAAGAAGTTAACTGGATTATGTACGTATTGGCGGTTCTCGTTATTATTCGCTACGTATTCTTCTAATTAACGTATACCCATAAATGATGCTATTAGTGAAAGCTACTTTATATTCGATAGCTATAAAATCACTAATACCTAAAAGCAAAATATATGTAATTACATGCGCTAAAAGAACCTCATCTCCAGTATTGACCCTAATATCTAGAAATAGGTTCTTTTATGTCTACTTTTACTATAGCTAACGTCGTATGGCATCACCGAATCATGATATATTAGAGTCTTATTAGGCTTTAGTATTAACGAATTGTTTTACACCGATCGGGTCTGTACGACTAAATCAATATCATTTTAATGGTACTACATGATCTTTTATAAAACTCTGCTTCAGATGCTTTTCACAGGCACTTTGAAAAGAACAAGAAAATATGACCATGTTATCCTTGTACCACGTAATACCGCGAACTAAGCCATTATTTACATCACAGTACTGCACATCACCTGTTGAGTGTAGAGTCAATCCACTGTACGTCACTGGTATTCCGTTGGATATTCTTTAGCATACAGTATCCTTAGAGTAACTCATGCGGAAGGCCATAACATGATTTACCCAACGGTCACGTCATTCTTTTGTACTCTTACCTTGCTTCCAATATACAGTTTCTAATACATCATTACATAAAAATGTAGCATAGTATGTATAGCTAAGAGGCAAGTAACTGGTACAGATACATCATAGGACATCTTACGAGATGCATCAATTACACTGCTATGGTAAGCCGATGGATTTACCGCAAGTATAGGGCCACTCAGAATTCGTATGTACGCAATGGCAACAATAGATCTCAAATGAGGTCTATCTTGTTCACCATTTTGTTTAACACTTTGCGCATTATTTCGTTTACCATTTTGCTTATCATTTCGTCACCACGTAATCTAGTGTCATCAGAAGCCAGTTACTTAACAGGCTCACTGAGATCTACAATTTTGCTTACATAGTTTTGGTTTCTTGGGAAGCAAAGTGAGCATATGAAACTTTGTTATCTTTTTCCCAATAAGCAATTTGAACAGAATCGTTGCTAGAGCTCAGCAAAGACAGAGATTCCATTAGTAGTACAAAGACTAACAGCATCATCAGCATTGTATATTTTGTCTTTTCTCAATATAGGCTTTTACTACGGTATCGATAGCCCACCCCATACGATACACACAATATCTGTATTAGAGAATGCTAATTTCTGACCATATTCTCCATTGTGGGCCTGCGTCTCCGTACACTGATTTCTCAAATACGTCAAGATCTCTGAAAACTTTGTACGTCGTACTGCATAGTCTTGCAGGCATATAAGACGGAATCTGTAAATCATATCCAAAATAATTTAGTACTGGCCTCAAACATGTACGCTCTACGCTATCACCATTATCAAGTTTGATCCTTACCACCGATAGCGATTCACTAGCTTCTTTATTCTTTTCCACTGTATCAGTGGTAACAGTATCCATTTTCATCCACTGAGGACATACGCACCAGCTGATTGTACTCCAAAAGCGCCTAACACGCAGCCAGGCTCCCACTAAGCTACTAATGATTGTTGTTTTCAATCTCATAATTTCTGCTCTCTCTAAATTTAGATATTTATAAAGTACATATTACCGAAAGTAATCATTTATCTCATTACATTTTTAACTCAGATCACTGACTTTTCAAAGAGTATTACGTACCAGTAATAAATCTCGCCACCAGCTCTATGCTACCACAGGCACTGCCATGTCTCGCTCTATTTCTTCAATTGTTTTAGGTAATCGGTGTCGGATGACAGTTTACCAACTGGTTCATAAACGAGAGCTATCAATACCTTTCAACGGTACTACATTGCTCTTTGCATGAAATTCCGCATCAGCCTCTTTCATCTGTTCTACAGAGTATTAGATGAAGTAAGCCGCCTGCATCCTTCGTCCACGAAATGCTGCAGACCATATGTGTTTCAGGGTTAACACTGTAGAACAAACCTCACCAGAATCTACCTGGTTTAGACCATCTCGAGATCGCGCACTCAGATGGCACATATGGTGTATCTCTGCATGGCATCAGGAATCTCCCATTCTATAAGCCATAGGTCACTATCTATATATATCTATCCCGATAGATGAATGTCAGCACCTATGCACATACAACCTCTAATGCATCATTTTGATCTTGGATGCGCTGCATAGAGCTGATAACCATAAGGTATATAGCTAGGCCTGTGACCACATACGGCAGTTGCTGTGCCCTCTACTATTCCTTTCCACCACGAGCCCCTCTCTTGAGTTTTCGCCGCGCACTCAGTAAGTCTTTCTTGCACTGCTTTTGATTGCTGAATCAGGATTGAACTCTAGGCATATCATTTTGTAACAATGCGTGGAAGTGCCAACATTATCGGTAGATATTGAGTCATTAACAACATCAGCTGAAACATATCCTGCACACAATAAACCTACAGCCACAGCAGATAAAACGGACTCAATAGAAAGCTAACCGCATGATCTCTCCTTTTATAAAAACTTGATGACTATACTGCCAACATATAATGATATATTTTTCTTATGTATCAAAACCTTATACCTGATTCTGCTGCCCTAGCTACTTCATAAAACTTTTTATCTTTCCTATGGCATGTCAAAGTATAGTTATGACATTAACTGTTAATGCTAACTAGTTATACAGATATGGAAAACATCCTCCATTAAACGCTATATTGCCAACAGAGTTCAATAGGATGGCCATCGTCGTGTTAGTTAATGGAGGCATACACTATCTTGTTCAAACTGTCTTCGTCTCGTCTGCGGTATAGTCTACAACTTTAATTTGAACGACGCCACAGAGTTTACCATGGCACCAGTGCAAATTTCTCGACCAGCCTGATGCTTCATCAACACCCAGCAAACCATGAGCTCTTTTCATCACTATTTCGCTCTAAGTAGGTAGCCTCTACTCGGTCCCATCACACTGGAATAGACCGAGCTATATTTACGAGAATATCTCCACCTGAAACGAGTAGCGTCATCACCGTCAGTTTCCGGTAAATACATGAGATTCGCTTTGCATCGAAATCCAAACTTCTTCCCTCATCACCATGCACAAAGAAATGTGAAGTACATCATCTACAATTTCATAGCCGAAATATGCAGCACCACGTAAGGATAGTCACCATCCATCGTCCTAAGTGGCAATGATGCAGGTGCTGTTAAAATGCCCATAATTTCATCTATATTTTGTAACCATACGATCTTGACGTCTCATAATAGCCTCCACAGACCCTGGAAAATTGATACACCTTACGCTCATGGCAAACCAAGCCAAGAAGATAAGTCTTTAAATTGAGCTTCATCACTCTCTGCCAGTCTTTCCGAGACTTCACCAATTTGTTCAACTAATGGAAACCGTCTTTTTGCAATATTTGCTACACGTTTCATCTTTATTTAAAGAAACCGCTTTGCACGTGTATCTCTAGAGTAGTCTTTTCGCTCTACAACCACGTTTTCACAGCTCAATATTTGAGACACCGTCATAACATCTATCCCTGAAAAGTCTTTGAAATCATAACTTGAGTATCTCTCATTATCATGTCGTGAGAGATACGCAAAGAGACACTGAAAACAACAAATTGAGGATGTGTTAAAGTCTAACTCTTTTAACGCTTGTTTTATAGTAAAATGCTCATTGACGACCCTCATGAACAATAATCCTGTTGATTTTCTGAATTGTCTTATATATTTGATGTAAACAAACAGCAATCACCTTATCTTTTCTAAACAGTAGAATAAATATAGATTGGGGAACACCGACTCTGACTTAAAAATTCCCAAATGTTGCTTATCTTCACTTTCTAAAGTTTCACAGTGTGTTTTACATTTTACACTTCCCGTCATGATTATCAATTATTTGATGTCCGAAAAGAATAGCACCAAATGGAGTTTCAGTCTCTATCCCAAAACTCGTCAGAGTTTTGCAAGAGTAAGCTGATATTCCATGAGTGGGTATGCTTCAAAGCTCCATTGTACCACATGAGACCAGTCTCAAATTTCACCGTTTAATGTAATATAGAATCCTCTTCCCAGTCATACCATTTTTCGCTGATATTCGCATAGTACGCCCACACAGCTTCTTTTGCCGCTTTTTATGTTTCCACTAAAACTAAATTCCATTTTATATCCTCCTTATGCGTGTTTTATTATAAGTGTACTTATTATAAATTATTTTATATTATTCGTCAATAAACTTCATAGATATCTTTATGCGTTTTATCAAGATAAGGATATACTCATCAGAAAATCATCAGCATCTTTTGTCTACCGCATACATTTGACTTTTAGGATCGATACTGTAGTTATAGAAAATAGTTTTAAAGATTCTAGATTGTTGAGTTATGGTAATCCATGGCTTTTATGTTTACAGATAGTTGTAAGAAAAGAGGCTCATTATGTCTGATACGCATCAGTTAAAACGTCTTAAGAACGAGCATGTACAGTTGCTCGCCATCGGCGAGCTGGTTGGTACAGCTCATTTCAGTTCTGAGCTCATGCGCCATTCACTTGCGGTCCATTCATCATATTCGCCTACCTAATAACAGGTCAGTCATGCGCAGTCTTTATTATGAGAGCACTAGGCAGTGCATTGTTAGTCTAGATCTAAACCAACCACTCTGTTTATCGACTTTGTAGAAGATTGCTTGAGGATCGAGCAGCATCTCATCACGGGATGGACATACCTGGTTTTGCGCTTTCACTAGCCATTATGGCAGACCCAACAGCCGTGAGGCATACATGCAGCACTGGATACCGTGGCTACAATGGATACCCGCCTTACTCCCGTTTTAGTCGCCTTGCTGTTGGCGAACTTGACAGCGGTAAAACATTTCGGCGAAAGCGAATCTGCTCTGCCTTGATTACAAGGTAATCGCCATCATCTCTTATCATCATCGGTATCATCGCAGATGTACGCGTTTTCACTACAGATGCTGGCGTCGCCGCCGCCTTTAGCAATATGGGAATTACGGAGGATGGTTCCGGGACGGAACGATGCGCTATCCTATCATTCCAAATGGTTGTATTTGCTTTCACGGCATAGAACTCGTGAGGTTTTAACGGCTGGCAGGCAGAAAGATCCTGAAAAGGTTGTTCGAATGGCCATAAACAATATCCCATTGCGTATTATTTTTATTCTATGGGCTCTTTAGCCATCATCAGCGAGTATTTACCTTGGACTGCGTTAACCCTGCTGCAAGTCCATTTAGAAGCTGCCTTGTACCGCCGTTGGAATTGTACAGCCGCCGCATGTCGTAAACTTTCTGTTGTTCTTACCTCTGCAGCATCTGCTACAAACTCCGGTATCTTCAGCGGCTAGGCCGCAAGGATCGGCGCCTTGGCAAAAGCGCGGCTCGCGCACGAGCTCGATGCGCCGCTTGACGCTGCAGCAGTGTGCCATACCAAGCAACGATCTCAGCTGTCAGCCGTATTATTGATTACCGTCGTACTCAACTACGTAATGCCCGAAGCCAGTCATTCGTTGTAATTACACTCAATCTGCCACGTCTCTGCTTTCATCCCTGTTTGGGCCATGCATGGTTGTCTGCCATCCAAATATCGTCGTAAGAAAACCCTGAACTGCGCACAGCAAATTTCAAAATGCCTCTATGCCACCCAGTAATGAATTACGCTGTCCTCAGCGTTCTTCGTTTCGTTTCTAGCACTCCTCGCCTTAAAATGAAGATACGCGAGATTGCTCTCTCTTATTTACACCAATTTGGTTTCATCATTCTTTGGGCCTTTTCTACTCCATGCTCACACGGACGATGAGGATGCTCTTGCAGAAGAACTCATCGAAATGGCACAATGGTGTAAAAGAAATTTACACCCAGAGATGATTCCGATGATTACGTAATCTACAGTGTCTCGTGCATGCAGCGGGCTACTCTATTACTTCATAGTCGGAAAGTATTTCTGTTGTTCATGTCGTTGCTGATACGCTGGTAGAGTTACTCATCTTTCATTGTAATTAAAGATAGTCTTGATGCGATAGCCTTCTGGAGTGATGATGATATCCAATAGAGGATGGTACTTCTCTGACCAATTCTGTTGCAAATGGTGAACCAATTCTTGCAAAGGCCTCTGTTTGACGCAAAGACCGCCATATATTTACCCTCTGGATAGGCCTGTATTTCTAATGAGCTTATGCCATCGATACGTTGACGTCTCTATTATCTTTGTAATAGGAGCGCACAGCATCCTCATCGCAGGGACTGCTTTAATATAAATAGTCTTCCAATTCTTCTGTAATCATCACTTTTAGTAGCATCTAAAGCTAAATTGACACAAACGTCGTGTTTCTTGATTGCATGAATTTAGACACACCATTAACCTGTTGAATTTCATCATTCATAGGCATTTCCAATAGAGTGCTGCATTACTGGATCTTGCCCTACCTTTTTGCATCTACAGGCTGAATTAAAACACGTCCCGCCATTATAGCTAATGAGGTAAGAGCAATTTTTTCATTCCATCTTCCTTAGAGAATTTATCAACAAATTACATTTTATAAAATTAGTTACTAAATCCGTATCTACAATAGCGAATTGTATAGTCAGGGTAACGTTTTTGCATTTCTGCTTTATTTTTCTAATGGTACTATGTGGATCTTTCGTCAAAGTCAAAGATAATATCGTAAAAGATAACCTTCTTTTTCTTCTTTGTACGGTGAAGTATGCATTTGTACTATGTGTATAAACAATAACTCGATCAAGAGCTTTCTTTAATTTCACACTTCTACACTTGGTTTATTTTCAAAGACATACACCAACGGTCATATTGATGCCAAACTTTATAAAGATGAACCGCACGTTCTTTTGTTATTAGAGGATGAACTTGCCATTGGTTACAGAACTAAGAAACATGAACGGAACCATTGTTTCTCCCGACCATAGCTATTTAATACCAAGTCATATACACCACCCACATCTGGTCGCTGTGCGATTGCTTTAATATTATTGATTAAATATCATCTGCTTCGGAATTACCAAGTAAATGATTGGTACATTTCACGTAAGATATCATACGCTGCTTTTAAAATCAAAAACAGAAATAACAGCGCCCTTGGCCATAACCTGAATATCGTGCCAAGAAAAACTAAGCCTGCAGACGCCCAATGTAAGGTATGCACCACTGCATCAAAAGATCTATACCAGATGCCATGAGTGCATCGGATTTACATTTCACCTTGTGCCTTGATATAACGACCCATCACTACGCACCACGATGGCAACAGCGATGATAACAAGACCTGAACATCAAATGTAGATACCAGATGGATAATTTTCCATGACCTTATGGCCCATCACCGCATTGAGAATGATGAAAGCTTATAGCCATGTAGTCAATATATTCTATACGACTGTGGCTAAATGGATGCTCCTTATCAGCCCTCGGCAGCCAATTTCTGTGCTCACACAGCAACATTAAGAAAGACAATACGTCTGTTAAGTTATTTATCGCATC
>BNJU01000057.1_pt1 | contig 129270 bp, 146 predicted proteins | sample 8539281 | NCBI WGS metagenome assembly BNJU01 (sample SAMD00202456, study PRJDB9452) | human saliva metagenome | isolation source: human saliva | place: Japan | reverse complement strand
CCCGATGAGTTCCTCGACGACTCCGCCGAGCGTCCTCAGGCCCGCGGGCCGCGGCGGCGCACCGTCAGCGAGGGCCGGCCGCCGGCCACGAGGTGCTGAGCAATCCGACCTCGGCCCGCATCTCCCGGGTGGCGGGCCTGTCCCGCCGCAACGCGCGGACCAAGCATCGGCGCTTCCTCGTCGAAGGGCCCCAGGGCGTGCGCGAGGCCGTCCGGCACGCCCCCGGCCGCGTGCTCGACGTCTACCTCACCGAGGCGGCCCTCGAGCGCCATGGCGATATCTGGGACGAGGCCGTGGCCGCCGGGCTCTACGTGCACGTCACCACCCAGCAGGTCATGGACGCCATGAGCCCCGACGCCCAGGGCCTCCTCGCCGTCGTGGCCACCGAGGAGGCCACCGGCTCCGAGGCGCTGGCCGCCGCCCTGGAGGGGCCAGGCTCGTCGCCGTCCTCACCCAGGCCCAGGACCCCGGGAACGCCGGCACCATCATCCGGGCCGCCGACGCCGCCGGCGCCGACGCCGTCGTCCTCGTGCGCGGCAGCGTGGACCCCACCGCACCGAAGGTCGTGCGCTCCACCGCCGGAAGCCTCTTCCACTTGCCCGTGGTCACCGGCGTGGCCTCGACGACGCCGTCACCGCCCTCCACAACGCCGGACTCACCGTCCTGGCCGCCGACGGACGCGGGGACTTCGACCTCTTCGAGGCCGAGTCCCTCCTGGAGGCCCCCAGCGCCTGGCTGCTCGGCAACGAGGCCCACGGACTGCCCTCAGAGGCTCTGAGTCGAGCCGACGCCGTCGTCTCCATCCCCATCTACGGCAAGGGCGGGTCCTCAACGTCGCCGCGGCCGCGGCCGTCTGCCTCTACGCCAGCGCCCGGGCACAGGCCCAGAACTCTGGCCGCAGCTGACTCACAGCAGCTCGCAGATCGCCTCAGCGGCCCGGCCCGGTCCGTTGAGTCCCTCCATGAGCCCGGCCATCCGCCTGGCGCGTGAACGCATGCCGTCGTCGGCCAGGGCCTGGCGCACCAGCTCCGCCCAGTCGGTCCTGCGAGGCCTCCCGCTGCGACACGAGCCTGGCCGAGCCGAAGGCCACACAACGCTGCACGTTGAAACGCTGCTCGAACTGCAACGGGAATCCCGATGAAGGGCCACCCCTGGACGCAGCTGGTCTGCACCGTTCCCTCCCCGCCGTGAGTGATGGCCAGGTCGACGGCGTCGCCCAGCTGGTGGGCCGGAAGCCAGTCAGTGACGTGGACATTGCGTGGAAGAGTCTCCAGGTCCTCTTGGCGAAGGTGGGAACGCACCGGAGCCAGCACCTGGCAGTCCGCCCGGCCCAGGCCTGCCAGCACATGAAGGATGAGGTCACGGTTCCCCGATGAGCCCATGGCGAAGTACACCAGGGGCTGGGGGCCGGCGACCAGGTCGGCCAGGAACTCGGGGAGCTCCCCGGGTAGGCGGGCGTAGACCGGCCCCACCACCCGGTGCCCCTGAGGCATCCTCAGCCACCCAGGCAGCAGGTGCGGGGCAGTGGCGATGAGATTGAGGTCGGCGGTGAGCCCGGCGAGCACTCCCTGGGGCAGCGAAACACCATTGGTCCTGGCCACAGAATGGAAGGAACGAGGCAGGGGAGCCGCGTCCCGAGCGCATGGAGCGCGTGAGCGGCCACGTTGTCGACCAGGCACTCCTCCGGGGAGGTGCGGGGCAGGGAAGCCGGTGGCGCCCGGTGGGCGCGCCGCTTCCAGGTGCGCCAGGGGAGTAGGCGAAGGGCCGTACGAAAACCAGCGGCACGCACTCCGCCCGCGCAGAAATAAACTGGCTGGGAGTTACTCCGATGACAACGGCGTCCGGACGCAAGGAACGCAGCAGGACGCGCTCACTTGTCACCCGCTGGGCGAGCATCTGCGCCGTGAACGGGTGACGCAGGCTGCGGCCCTGGTCGAAGTCCAGCGCCAGCCTTCCCTCCTCCTCACTGAGGTAGGGGGTCAACAGACGGAACTCGAAGCCCGCGGCCCTGATGTACTCAGTGTTGCGTGGCGAGAAGCCGGCGAAGACGCACTCAACGTGCGAAGGCATCCGGCGGGCCACCTCGATCGCACGGGTCACCTCGGCGAAGTTGAATGTCTCCGGAGCGAAGAGGACACGCGATGTCCTGCGGCGTACAGCCACCACATCTCCAGTGGTGCCTTGAGGCATGATCGGCTCTCCTTCTGAGAGCGAGGGGTGCCACAGTGCGGGTGAGCCCTCATCGTCGTTCTATTGTACGGCTTGTACAACCGGGGGAGAGGGTAGCACGTTCGCGCCTACGCGAACGCCTTTTTTACGACAAGTTCGAAATACTGGAAGAAAGTGTGAGCGGCCCCGGAGGAGGTCTGAGTCTCGATGCGGCCCGGTTCGCCCTTAGTGCTCGCCCTCAGCGGTCGCTCACCGGCTCGTGGGTCGGTGGCCGGCGTCGTGGCCGGCTCGGAGGTGTGCTCGGCGCCCTGGCGAGCCTGGGACACCAGGCTCCGCAGTGTCTGGGCGGACATGTTCGTGATGGTCTCCTGGCTGATCTCGGGGTGATCCAGCCAGGCCAGGCACAGGGAGATCATGGTGCTGATCCACACCTGGGCGGCGAACATGGCGCGCGCGTCGGGCTCAGGGGATGCCCATGAGCATGAGGACGAGGCGTTCGTAACGCTCGAAGCTGGTGGCCAGCGCGGCCGCGATCTCAGGGTCCTGGTCAAGACCTCCGGTGTGAAGCGCTCGAAGGCTGTCTGGCCTGGCCTTCACGTAGCCCGCGAACGTGGAGATCGCCCCTTCCAGGGTCAGTGCCGTCTGCTGCTCGACCAGGCCGTGAAGGTGAAGGATCTCGTACTCCACGATGGCTCGGGCGAAGGCGATCTTGGAGGGGAAGTAGTGATAGAAGAGCGTGCGTGAGACACCGGCCCGCTTGATGATCTCGTTGACGTGAGTGCGGTCGAGCGTCCCTCCGCGAACAGCTCGACGCCGACTCTCACCAGCTCCTCCCGACGCTGCTCGGGCTGGAGGCGGCGGCGCGGATCGGTGGTATTCGCGGGACTCATGCAGATGAGACTACGACCGCGCGGTCGGCGTACGCGGTTAGGCGCCCTGTATGGCGTGTGAGCATCGTCCCAGGTTCGGGGAGTTGTGAGACGGTTGACGCTCCGGTTGGAGACGGTGCTACTCTTCCTGACGAGAGGTTGGAACTCTCTGATATGTGTAGGCCGACACAAGCCAAGGAGGAATGCAGTGCGCATGCGGATGTGTTGCTGTTGCTGTCGATGAGACAGATGACGCTCCCATACCCATGTTGAGACGAGGTACTCGTGACCGCATCCGCACCCTCTCCTGACCAGACCGCCGCAGACCGGGACGATGACGTCCTGGTGCGGATCAGCAACGTCACCAAGTACTACGGCCGTTTCAAGGCTCTCGACGACGTCTCCCTCGACATCCACCGTGGTGAGGTTGTCGCCGTCATCGGCGCCTCCGGATCGGGCAAGTCGACCCTGTGCCGTACCGTCAACCGCCTCGAGCCGATCCAGGAAGGGCAGATCGAGATCGACGGAATCCCGCTGCCTCAGGAGGGCCGGGCCCTGGCTCAGCTGCGCGCCGAGGTGGGAATGGTCTTCCAGTCCTTCAACCTCTTCCCGCACCGCACGGTCCTGGACAACATCACCCTGGCGCCCATCAAGGTGCGCGGCATCCCCCGGGGGCGGGCTGAGGAGCGGGCCCGTGAGCTGCTGGCCCGAGTCGGCCTGGAGGACCAGGCCGACAAGCGTCCCTCTCAGCTCTCCGGAGGTCAGCAGCAGCGCGTCGCCATCGCCCGCGCGCTGGCCATGGACCCCAAGCTCATGCTCTTCGATGAGCCCACCAGCGCCCTGGACCCGGAGATGATTAACGAGGGTCCTCGACGTCATCAAGGACCTGGCGGCTTCGGGCATGACCATGCTCGTCGTCACCCACGAGATGGGCTTCGCCCGCTCGGTCGCCGACCAGGGTCGTCTTCATGGACGGCGGCCAGATCGTTGAGTCCGGCCGGCCCTGCCGAGTTCTTCTCCTCCCGCGCACCGAGCGCGCCCGCGACTTCCTCTCCAAGGTGCTCAGCCACTGAGGCCCCGAACCGCATCCTCTCCCGAGTGCGGCGACCACCGCAGGCCCAGCGCCTGGGACGGCCCCTCCCGTCCGAACGAAAGGAACACCATGACCACCCTCTCCGCCGCGGACTCCTGGCCACGACCGGCGCCCTCTCCCTGGCAGGCGTCCTGGCCGCCTGCGCTGACACGGGCGCCGACGGTAAGGGCCGTCGCCTCGTCGTCGGCCTCCGACGCCGACTACGACAAGGCCATCAACTCCGGTCCGGTGGCCGCCGCCGACGTCGTGGCCGCCTCCCCTGGGCCGCCTCCGTGAAGCAGGCGAAAAAGCTCGTCACCGGCGGGACCAAAACCTCCGAGGTCTTCTCCTGGGAGGACTCCAAGACGAAGAAGATCTCCGGCTTCGATGCGGCCATCGCCCAGGCGCTGGCCCGCTACATCATCGGCGGAGACGACGCCCGCTCCCTCCTCGAGGTCCAGCAGGTCACCTCCGAGACGCGCGAGACCGTCCTGACCAACGGCACGGTCAAGGCCGTCATCGCCACCTACACGATCACCCCGGAGCGGGCCAAGAAGATCGACTTCGCAGGCCCCTACTACGCCTCCAGCCAGGCCATCCTGGTCAAGGCCGATAACAAGGACATCACCGGCGTCGACACCCTCACCGGGGACGTCGCGGTCCAGTCCAACTCCTCGTCGGCCGCCGCCCTGAAGAAGTACGCCCCCAAGGCCACCGCCAAGCCCTTCGACACCCAGGCCAAGTGCGTCGCCGCCGTCGAGCGGGCAGGTCAAGGCCTACGTCGTGGACCAGTCCCTGCTCAAGAGCGAGGTCCTGTCCAATGACAAGGTCAAGATCGTCGGTGAGACCTTCGCCGAGGACCCCTACGGCATCGGACTTCCCAAGGACTCCGGGGCGCAGGCCTTCGTCAACACCTTCCTCAAGACGATTGAGGACGACGGCACCTGGAAGAGGATCTGGGAGGCGACGATCGGCAAGTCCTCGGTGGCACGCTCCCTCAGCCCCCGGCCCTCGGCTCGGTGCCCGGGTCCTCGGCCGGCGGCGACGCGACCCCGCAGAGCTCCTGAACGACCTCACTGCCTGTCAGGCTCGCTGCGTCGTCGGCCTGAGCGGACCCGCCGCAGGGCCGACGGCGCGGCAGCCGACAGCATTCCCGTCATGGTGACGACCCGCATCGTTCAAGGAGGCGACTGTGAGTGCCATTACCGACAATCTCCCCGCTATCGGTTGGGGGCTGCTGGTCACGCTGGTGATCTCCGTCCTGTCCTACCTGGGTGGGCTGCTCCTGGGGTCGCTCATGGCCATCTTCCGGGTCGGTCCCATCCCTCCGCTGCGTGCGCTGGGTGCGGCGTGGGTGACAGTGGCCTGCAATATCCCCAATCTGTGCCTCATGGTGCTTGTCGGGCTGGCGCTGCCTCATGTCGGTATCACCATCCCGCTGTTCTGGTCGGTGATCGTGGCGCTGGTCTTCTCCTCATCGGGATTCGTGTGTGAGACGGTCCGCAGCGGGATCAACTCGGTGCCCAAGGGGCAGATCGAGGCCGCCCGTGCACTGGGCATGCCCTTCGGGCTCATCATTCGCGGCATCGTCCTGCCCCAGGCGCTGGCCCGCACGATCCAGCCACTGGTCAACATCTTCATCGCCTGCCTCATCGGCTCCTCGCTCGCCGCGGCGATCGGCGTCGTCGAGCTGACGGCCGTGACGCAGAGAATCAACCAGGAACGAGCCGCGGGGTCATCACCTTCCTCACCTCCGGCCTTACCTACCTGGCCATCGCCTTCGCCGCCACGAAGGTCGGCGGGCTCCTTGAGAGGCGCCTCGAGTTCATGGGGAGGGGGCGAGCATGAGCTCAGACATCATGCCGATGACAGAGCCCCGTCCACGCCGTCAGCGAGTCAGGGCTCCGGGGCGGCGGATGCGGCACTGCTCTTCGATGAGCCCGGGCCGCGGGGGCGCATCCTGATCGCCATCGGATCAGTCGTCGCCGTCATTGGAATCGCGGCGCTGGCGGCCGCGGTCCTCTACCGGCTGGACCTCGCGGGACAGCTCGACTATCCCAAGTGGCGCTACTTCCTGGGGCAGTCGGTCGTCAGTCAGCTCCTGGAGGCGGCCGGGACCACGTTGACCCTGGGGGGCGTTGCCGCGGTGCTCACCTTCCCTCTGGGAATCGCCTTGGGCTGGCTCCGCCTGCTGGACAACCGCCCCATCAAGTGGCTGGTAGGCCTGTGGATCGATGCCATGCGGGCGGTGCCGATGCTGCTGCTCGTCTACTTCTTCCTCCTGGTGGTTCCCCGCTTCGCCACGATCTCGGACTTCTGGAAGCTGGCACTGCCCATCGTCATGTGCACCTCGGCGACGACGGCGGAGGTCTTCCGCTCCGGTGTCCGGGCGCTGGACCGTGGCCAGACGGAGGCCGCTTGGGCACTGGGGATGAGTCCATCGCTCACGATGCGCCTCATCCTGGCGCCGCAGGCCCTGCGCCTCATGCTCCCAACCCTGATCACGCAGATGGTGACCATCATCAAGGGGACGACGCTGGCGTACGTGCTCGCCTACCCCGAGCTCATGTATCGCGGCTCCACCATGATCGGCCAGGCGAAGATCGATGCCCATTTGTCGGTCTTCTTCCAGACCTACGTCATCATCGCCGTGCTCTACATCATCGTGAACTGGTCCCTGGGGGCACTGGCCCGCTACATCGAGTCGCGTACCCGCTGAGGGCGGGGCGACCTATCGCCTCACCCTCAGCGAGGAGGTCATCTCTTAGGAGGGTGCCACTGGGCGAGAGGTTGCAGTAACGTGCGGCATTCTGCATCTCGATGTCATAGGTGATGATGGCGTCTGCTTGAATATCCAGTGCCACTGTCAGGTGGATGGCGTCTGCTGCCCTCAATCCCAACGATGTTCTAGCTGCGTCAATGAGCTGCGACCTTGATATGTCGATGAGGTTGATCCCTGAAAGGAGAGATGCGACCGTCTCCTGATCGAGTTCACTACGTCGTCGAGCGGCGCAGTGGAGCTCAGTGTGCAGGAGGAAAGAGGAACATAGTGAGTCTCCGTCGGTTGTATGCGATGTGAGCCAGGCAGCCAGTGGCTCAGACTCCTTCTCCTCAATGAGGGCTTCAAGGCCGCGGAGGTATCGAGGTAGTAGACGCTCATTGTTCCCCGCGAAGATCGTCCAGTACGGCTTGGGAACTCACGTCTGCTGTGCGTTTCAGGGCCCTGAAGTCGACATGCGTCGCTTCACGGACCGCTCCTTGCCGCTTGAGGATGGAGAGCCGGTCCCGGGAAATAGGCGAGAGTATCGCAACGGGTTCACCATTGTTGGTGATCTCAAACGTCTCGCCGGCCTGAACTCGGTGGAGGATCGCGGCGCTGTTGTTGCGCAGTTCCGGTGCATGATCGTCTGCATGTACATCACCCCGTAGCAACTGTAGCACCGCCTTCCGTCGTCAGGCGGGCAGGTCGCGGCGGGTGTAGGCGACCAGGCCGATCGTGATGCCGATGAGGCCAACCAGGGCCTGGACGGCCAGGGGCTTCCAGTCCGGGGTTCCGACGACGTCGAGATGGTGGCCGAGCACGCTGAGATCCTTGGCCCAGTCCTTGAGCTCGACGAGTCCGCCGAAGAACTGGGCGAAAGCGCTCCAGGCCACGGCCGCCCAGGACAGGCCGGCTAGTTTTGGCGCCAGACCCACCAGGGCGGCCGCGATCCCGATGGCCGCCACCATGCCGGGCAGCTGGCTCACGGTGAACACGAAGGATCGCGCCACGGCGTGGTCGTCGGTGAGCTGAGTCGCCGTCGTCGCCGCCAGAACCGTCGCCGAGACCAGCAGCAGGGACGATCGACTCGATCAGTGCGCACAGAACCTGGGAGAGGAGCACTCGGCCACGACTCACCCCGGCGGCCAGCTCGACCTCCACCAGTCCCGCGCGCTCCAGGCCCGCCAACCCGTTCACCCGTCGCACCGCCGCCACGGCCACAAGCAGCGTCGTGACCACCGTCATGAGGGACATGAACTGCTCCACCGGGGACCCCAGGCCATCTTGCCGACCCAGGAAGCTGTCGGAGAACCGGGGGCCAGCAGATCCTGATGCTGCCGGACACCGAGCCGTACAGGAGTGCCAGAGCCGTCGAGGCCAGTGCCCAGCCGATGAGGCTCCGCCATGACAGGCGCCGAGCAGATCCATGTGCCCCCGCACCCGCCACCGGCGCCGAGACGAGCTGCGGTCGGGCAGGTAGCCGTCCAGGTACTCGCGGCGCGCGGCGAGCACTGCGGCGCTGAGCATCACAGCGATGGCGACGGCGCAGCAAGCCAGGAGCACCGCGAACCGGTCATCGGTGTACGGGCGCACGAGGTCGCGCCACCCCAGGAGTCAGCCACCGGAGCCAGTCCGAGTCGGTGTCGTCTGAGATCTGGTCGGCGCTCACCCGCATCGCGAAGGCGAGTGCGAGCACCAGCATGGACAGGCCCCTGGCCTGGCCCACCTGACGACCCAGCTGGCAGGCCACTGCCGCGATTGCCGAGAACGCCCAGCCCGTCACGCAGATCGTCCCGGCCAGTGCCCAGGCCCCGCTCACCGTCAGCTCCTCGATGCTCTCGGTCTGCCAGGTCAGAATGCCTCCGACGCCCCGCAGACAGGGGCGCCGACCACCACCCAGACCAGGGCTCACCGGTACGAGAAAGGAACCGACCTGCCCGCGCCCGTGGCCGCAGAACCTCGACGAGCCCCTCATCCTCATCGGCCCGCAGTACCCGGCAGGTCAGCAGAATCGCCATGAGTGCGGTGCACACGAGCAGGAAGGTCCCCGTCTCCCCACTGCAGGGAGCTGACCGAGCCGGCCGGGCAGGGGACATAGCCGTAGAGGAGGCGCGTTCCCGGAGACTTGCGCATCTGCTCGATGAGCACCGTCCGGGTCGCCAATGAGGGGTAGACGCTCTCGTAGCTCGGTGCGGTGACACCGACCAGCAGCCACAGGGGCGCCAGCCAGGCCACGATCTGAAACCGGAATCGTCTGAGCAGAATCCACAGGTAGGCCTCCCAGCCGGCAAGGGCGCTGGTTGCGTTAGAGCTGATAGCTGGTGCTGACTCGCCCGTAGCTGTGCTCAATGCGGCGCTCATCAGGCCTCCTCGTAGTGACGCAGGAAGAGATCCTCCAGGCTGGCCGGCTCGCAGGTGACGTCCTGGATCCGGTGCTCGCCCGCCAGGCTCAGCACCGTCGGCACCTGCTCCGCCGCCACCTCAAGGCTCAGGCGGCCACCGTCCTCGACGACGTCGAGCCCCAGGGCCTCCACCGCCTGCCTGACGGTGCCGAGCTCGTCGCTTGCGGCCCCCAGCTCGATGCGGGTGCGCGACAACCGCCGCAGGGTCCCCAGGTCGCCCTGCTCGACGACCCGGCCGTCCTTGATGATCGTCACCGCACTGCACAGGCGCTGGACCTCGGCCAGGATGTGACTGGAGAGCAGAACCGTGCGGCCCTCGGCAGCGGCTCTGGCAACCTCCTCGGTGAAGACCCGTTCCATGAGCGGATCCAGACCGCTGGTGGGCTCATCGAGCACCAGCAGGCTCGTGGGCGCGGCCAGGGCGGCCACGAGTGCCACCTTCTGCCGGTTCCCCTTGGAGTAGGTCCGTACCCGTTTGCTCGGATCCAAGTCGAAAGCGCTCAATGAGCTCGGCCTCCCGCTCGGCGTCGCGAGAGCCGCGCAGCCCGGCCAGGGCGTCGAGCACCTGGCCACCGGTCAGGGCCGGCCACAGCGCCACGTCACCGGGAACATAGGAGACCTGCCGGTTGATGAGCGCGGCCTGCCGCCACGGCTCGCAGCCCAGCACGCTCACGCTTCCACCATCGGGCCGGTAGAGCCCCAGCAGGACACGGATCGTGGTGGATTTCCCCGCCCCATTGGGGCCGAGGAAACCGTGGACGCTGCCCGCCTCCACCGTCAGGTCCAGGCCGTCGAGCGCCCTGAAGCGCCCGAAGTGCTTGACCAGCCGCACACGCGCACCGGCGGCTCGCCGCCGGGCGCCCAGGTCACGAACCGCGGTCGGGAGAGGAGTCCGTGGTGGGCTCATCCCTATCCGAGCGGGACGTCGCTGCTGACATACTCGTTGCCTTCTGCGCCTTGGCGCTCTTGACTCTCACAGCACTGGTTCCTCTCCCGCCGAGCGGCGGATTGTTGCGGCGAAGTCCGGATCGGTGAGCATGAGCTCGATGAGCTCAGCCACGAAGGCCTGCTGAGCAGGATGGGGGTAGCTGCAAGTGGTCAGCACATGGGTCAGTCGCCACATAGCGCGCCCCAGGGCTCCCGAGGGAAGATCGTTCAGGACTGCCAGGGCGTGCTTCTTGTGGCGGCACGCCAGTGTCCAGCTGTTGTGCGCGAGCCGGTGCGCCTCAGCGCGCCCCTCGGCCTCGCTCAGCGTGGCCAGGCGGGCGAAGTCCGCGACCTGCTGGGCGGACAGCTCGCGATCGTCCTCATCGAGCGCCTCGATGAAGGGGATCGCACTGTCGGGCACCATGCCCAGAGAGGCGAGCACCACCATCATCTGGCGCTCAGCCCGCAGGCCGCACACTGCCGCCCAGCCGGACGATCCGAGCCTCGATGTCGTCATAGAAACGAGTCAGGGCGCTGGGGAGCGGGGGACAGGCCCTCACCGCGCTCCACCCGGGCGATGAGCTCATCGACCCGGGACGCCTGCTCGGCCAGGCTGCGCTGCTGGGCCTCGATCGTGCCTCGCGTGGCGCGCAGATCGCGCAGCACCGCCTCACGGCGGGAGTCCTGATCGGTGCCGATCGTGTCCGAGGCGAGCATCTCCGCCACCTGGGTCAGCGACAGTCCGCCGTCGGCCAGCCACCGGATACGCAGCAGACGGGCCACGTGCTCGACGCCGTACTCGCGCCGCCCCCGCACCGTGGGTGGGAATCTCCAGCAGACCCAGGTGGTGGTAGTGCGCACCGCCCTCGGCGTGGTTCCGGCGATCCGGGCGAGCTCCTTGACGTGCATGAATCCATCCCAGCAGGTGACGTCACGTCACCGTCAAGTCCCACGTGGCGGCGACCTCATCGGGCCCAGAACCAACCCATGCCCAACCCACGACCGAGTTGGGCAGAGGCCACCGCGCCACCCCGGTGACGGGACGATTCACACCCACGCGACGGCGCGGACTACCCTTAAGGGCGGACAACCCCGGAGACACCTGGTGGAAGGCACCGCAATATGACTGACGCTCCCGGCGCGCTCTCCCCCTGGACGAGGACGGCATCAACGCCGCCGTCGAGGAGGCCCTGGCCGCCTTCGCCGCAGCCGGCACCCTCGCCGAGCTCAAGGAGGCCCGCCTGGCCCACACCGGCGACGCCTCGCCCCTGACCCTGGCCAACCGGCTCATCGGCACCCTGGACAAGGCGGACAAGCCCACCGCCGGCAAGCTCCTGGGCGGCGCTCGCGGGCGCATCGCCAAGGCTCTGACCGCCAGGCAGGAGACCCTCGAGGCCGCCGCCGAGGAGGAGATGCTGCGCACCGAGGGCCGTCGATGTCACCATCCCCACCTCGCGCACGCAGGCCGGTGCCCGGCACCCCTCGACGTCCTCATCGACGAGGTCTGCGACTTCTTCACCTCCATGGGCTGGTCCATCGCCGAGGGGCCGGAGGTCGAGCACGAGTGGTTCGACTTCGACGCCCTCAACTTCGACGCCGACCACCCCGCCCGCCAGATGCAGGGACACCTTCTACATCGACGGCGCCAGCGTCAGGGGCCGGAGAGGGCAGGCTGCCAACCTCGTGCTGCGCACCCACACTCCCCGGTCCAGGCCCGCGTCATGCTCGAGCAGCAGCCCCCGCTCTACGTGGCCTGTCCCGGCAAGGTCTTCCGTTCCGACGAGCTCGACGCCACCCACACCCCCGTCTTCCACCAGGTCGAGGGCCTGGCCGTGGACAAGGGCCTGACGATGGCGCACCTCAAGGGCGTCCTGGACCACTTCGCCAAGGCCATGTTCGGCCCCGAGGCACGCACTCGCCTGCGCCCTCCTTCTTCCCCTTCACCGAGCCCAGCGCCGAGATGGACCTGTGGTTCCCTCAGAAGAAGGGCGGTGCAGGCTGGATCGAGTGGGGAGGCTGCGGCATGGTCAACCCCAACGTGCTCACCGCCTGCGGCATCGACCCCGAGGTCTACACGGGCTTCGCCTTCGGCATGGGCCTGGAGCGCACCCTCATGCTGCGCCACGGAATCGCCGACATGCATGACATCGTCGAGGGCGACATCCGCTTCTCCCAGCAGTTCGGCACCACCGGAAAGGGAAACTGACATGCCCTATGTCCCCATTGAATGGCTGCGCGAGCACGTCGACGTCCCCACCGGCCTGAGCGCCGAGCAGCTCGCCGCCGACCTTGTCCGGGTGGGCCTGGAGGAGGAGCGCATCGTTCCTCCGGCCGTCACCGGCCCCCTCGTCGTCGGCAAGGTCCTCACCCGCGAGGCCAAGGAGCAGTCCAACGGCAAGGTCATCAACTACTGCCGCGTCGACGTCGGCCCCGAGCACAACGACGCCCCCGGCACCGGCAAGGAGCCCTCCGACCTGCCCAGCCGCGGCATCGTCTGCGGCGCCCACAACTTCGACGTCGGTGACTACGTCGTCGTGTGCCTGCCCGGCGCCGTCCTGCCCGGCGACTTCCGCATCGCCGCGCGCAAGACCTACGGGCACGTCTCCGACGGCATGATCTGCTCGGCCCGCGAGCTCGGCATCGGGGAGGACCACTCCGGCATCATCGTGCTCCAGCAGTGGCTGGCCGAGCACGGTCACGAGGGAGAGGAGCCGCCCGCACCCGGGACCGACGCCATCGGCATCCTCGGCCTGGGGGAGGAAGTCCTGGAGATCAACGTGACCCCGGACCGCGGCTACTGCTTCGCCATGCGCGGCGTGGCCCGCGAGTACTCCCCACTCCACCGGCGCCCGCTTCACCGACCCCTGCCGACGCCACCAACACGGGGCTGTACCCCAACGGCGTGGCCGGCGCCGGGCAGGGCGGCTACGACGTCGTCGTCCCCGAGGATCCCCGACCCCATCCACGGGCGCCCCGGATGCGACCGCTACGTCGCCCGCCTCGTGCGCGGCATCGACCCGAGCGCACCGTCGCCGACCTGGATGCAGGACCGCCTCACCGCCGCAGGCATGCGCCCCATCTCCCTGGCCGTGGACGTCACCAACTACGTCATGCTCGACCTGGGCCAGCCGCTGCACGCCTTCGACGCCGACAAGCTCACCGCCCCCATCGTCGTTCGTCGGGCGAAGGACGGCGAGCGCCTCACCTTTCTCGATGAGGTCACCCGCAGCCTCGACCCCGAGGACCTGGTCATCGCCGACTCCCCGGACGGTGAGGGCTCACGGGCCCTGGTCCTGGCCGGTGTCTTCGGCGGGGCCCTCAGCGAGGTCGACGCCGACACCCGCGACGTCCTCATCGAGGCCGCCCACTTCGACCCGGTCAGCGTGGCCCGTTCCTCGCGACGCCACAAGCTGCCCACCGAGTCCTCCAAGCGCAACGAGCGCGGCGTGGACACCGAGCTGGCCCCCATTGCAGCCCAGCGCGCCGTTGACCTGCTCGTGGAGTACGGCGGCGGCACCGCCGAGCCCGTGGCCACCGACATCAACCGCACCCGGGCCCCCGAGCCCATCACCATGCGCGCCGACGCCGCCGAGCGCCTCACCGGCGTCGCCTACGGAACCGAGCGCGTCACCGAGCTGCTCACCACCATCGGCTGCACCGTGGAGCGCGGTGGCTCCGCCGACGACGGAACCGCGCTGCTGACCGTCACCCCGCCGACCTGGCGCCCGGACCTGGTGGGGCCTGCCCACCTGGCCGAGGAGATCGCCCGCCTCGACGGATACGATGCCATCCCGGTCATCGTGCCCACGGCCCCCGCCGGCACGGGGCTGAGCGCTGACCAGAAGGGCCCGCCGCGACATCGTGCGCGCCCTGGCCGACGCCGGACTCACCCAGGTCCTGTCCTACCCCTTCATCGGGGACGTCCACGACCTGCTCGAGATCCCCGGCCGACGATGCTCGCCGACAGACGGTCCGCCTGGCCAACCCCCTGGCCGAGGACGCCCCCTACCTGCGCACCAGCGTGCTCGACTCCCTGGTCGATGTCGCCCGGCGCAACGTCTCGCGCAGCCTGACTGACGTCGCCGTCTTCGAGCTCGGCTCCGTCACCCACCCGGCCGGCACCGTTCCCGCCCCGATCCCCGGAACCTCCGGGCGCCCCACCGACTCCGAGCAGGCAGCCCTCGAGGCGGGCATTCCCGCCCAGCCCACCCATATCGGCGCTGTCGCGACCGGTGAGCACGAGCGCAGTGGGTCCTCGGGGGCCGGCCGCCCCTGGGACTGGGCCGACGCCGTCGAGGTGGTCCGCACCGTGGCCGCCGCGCTCGGGGTGCAGGATCGAGGTCTGCGCCCCGAGCACCCCTACGCCCCTGGCACCCTGGCCGCACCGCGGAGATCCGTCTGCCCGGCCGACGTCGGGGCAAGGAGATCGAGCCCGGCAGGCTCATCGCCCACGCCGGCGAGCTCCACCCGCGGGTGGTGCGCGCACTCGGCCTTCCGGAGCGGGCCTGCGCCGTCGAGATCGACCTCGACCCGCTGCTGGAGGCCGCCCGCAGCGCCGGGGCGCTCCAGGTCAAGGCCGTCTCCACCTTCCCGGCCGCCAGGGAGGACATCGCCCTCGTCGTCGACGAGACCACCACCGCGGCCGAGGTCGAGGCCCTGGTCAGGCAGGCCGCCGGGGACCTGGCCGAGGAGGTTCGCCTCTTCGACGTCTTCCGCGGACCCCAGCTCGGCGAGGGTAAGAAGTCGTTGGCGTTCTCCCTGGTGCTGCGAGCCCCTGACCGCACGCTGACCGCCGAGGAGACCGCCGGTGTGCGCAAGCGCGTGGTCAAGAGGGCCGCCGAGCTCCTCGGAGCCGAGCTGCGCAGCTGAACCACGCAGGTCCGGCTAGCCGTCCTGTCAGCACTGACGGCCATGGTGTGATGCACATCATGGCCGTCAGTGCTTCTTCAGTGCTTTCGTCGAGCAGGGGATCCCAGACAGCGGGTGTGGTCTCGGTAATACTAGGCGGCATGAAGATCCTGCTGACCTCTTCCTCCAGCACGGGTCCACCGATGAGGTGGCCGAGGTGATTGCTGAGCGGCTCCGGGCCGCCCAGATCGATGTGGAGACCAAGCGCCCCGAGGATGTCGACAGCGTCGAGGAGTATGACGCCTTCATCCTGGGCAGCGCGGTCTACATGACCAAGTGGACGCCGCAGGCCGTCGACTTCACCGAGCGCTTCCGTGACGTCCTCAGGGCCAGACCCGTGTGGGCCTTCTCCGTGGGGCTCTCCGGCCTGCCCAAGGGAAAGGTCGCCGACCCCATGCGCATCGGCCCGGTGCTGCTGGCCATCGACCCGGAGGACCACATGACCTTCGCGGGCCGCTTCGACCCCTCCAAGCTCAGCCTGCGGGAGCGCTCCATCGCCAAGCTCGGGGGAGCGAGTGAGGGTGACTACCGCAACTGGGATGAGGTGCGCGAGTGGGCCGACGCCATCGCCACCTCCCTCTATGACGACACGCTCACCAGTCGCCGCGACCGCTCCTAGCCCCCGGCGTCCCTGGCGTCCCCGGCCCTGAGGGCGGAGGGGAGATGAGTCACAGCAACAGACGATGAATGCATTTCTATGCATGCGGATGTATGGTTGCTGCATGACTTGGTCAGTTGCTGTTGCTGGAGCCACTGGGTACGCCGGTGGTGAGGTTCTGCGCCTGCTCACGGCCCACCCGGAGGTGGAGGTCGGCGCACTCACCGCGGCCTCGTCCGCCGGCAGTCGGCTCGGCGAGCACCATCCGCACCTGCTGTCCCTGGCGGACCGCATCGTCCAGCCCACCGAGGCGGAGATCCTCGCCGGGCACGACGTCGTCGTCCTGGCCCTGCCGCACGGGGCCTCCGGAGCCGTCACGGCGGCCCTCGAGGAGCTCGCCTCGGGCGGCAGCAACGCGCCGCTACTCATCGACTGCGGCGCGGACCACCGTCTGACCAGTCAGCAGGCGTGGGAGGCCTTCTACGGCTCGGACTACGCCGGCGCCTGGACCTACGGCATGCCCGAGCTCCTGCACCACGGTGAGACGCGAGCCCGCGCCCAGCGCGAGGGAGCTGGCAGCCTCCAGGCGCATCGCCGTCCCCGGCTGCAACGTCACCGCCGTCACCCTGGCGGTCCAGCCCGGCATCGCCGCCGGACTCCTCGACCCCTCACGGCTGACCGCGGTGCTGGCCGTCGGATACTCCGGCGCAGGCAAGGCCCTCAAGCCCCACCTCACCGCTGCCGAGGCGCTGGGATCGGCTCAGCCCTACGCCGTCGGAGGCACTCACCGGCACATTCCCGAGATCGTTCAGAACCTGGAGGTGGCCGGAGCCGCCGCCGGAGCAGCACGCCTGTCCTTCACCCCGGTCCTGGTCCCCATGAGCCGCGGCATCCTGGCCACCGTCACCGCCCCCATGACTGCGGCTCTGCGCGAGGCCCCCGACCCCGAAGCCGCCCTGCGAGCCGCCTGGGATGACGCCTACGGGGCCACCGGTAGTGGCGAGAGCCTCATCCAGCTGCTGCCCGAGGGGACCTGGCCCATCACCGGCACCGTCCTGGGGAGCGGAACCGCTACCGTTCAGGTCGCCATCGACCGTGGTGCGGAGGCCGTCGTGGCCATGTGCGCCATCGACAACCTCGGCAAGGGCACCGCCAGCGCCGCCGTTCAGTCCCTCAACCTCGCCCTCGGGCTGGAGGAGACCACCGCTATCGTCGCCCAAGGAGTCGCACCGTGAGCGTGACCGCAGCACAGGGCTTCCGCGCCGCCGGCGTGCGCGCCGGCCTCAAGGCCTCCGGCAAGCCCGACCTCGCCCTTGTCGTCAATGACGGGCCGCTGGACACCGCGGCCGGGGTGTTCACCACCAACCGCGTCGTTGCAGCCCCCGTGGTCTGGTCACGCCGGCTCCTGGCCGGTCCCGAAGGCGGGCAGCCGGGCCACGCCCGCGCCGTCGTCCTCAACTCCGGCAGCGCCAACGCCTGCACCGGAGCGCAGGGCATGCGCGACACCGAGGCCACCGCTGTCCGTGCCGCCGGCCTGCTGGGCGCCGAACCGGACCAGGTCCTGGTCTGCTCCACGGGCGTCATCGGGGAGCGCATCGACATGCCCGTCCTCCTGGAGGGCGTCGACGTCGCGGCCCTCGCCCTGGCCGATACGCCTCAGGCCGGTACCGACGCCGCCACCGCCATCATGACGACCGACACCGTCTCCAAGGAGGACGCCCTCACGGTCGGTACCGGCGAGCAGAGCTGGACCATCGGCGGCATGATTAAGGGCGTGGGCATGCTGGCCCCAGGGTTGGCCACCATGCTCGCCGTCATCACCACCGACGCCGTCCTCACCCCTGAGCAGGCCCAGGACGCCCTGGCCTCCGCCACGATGCGAACCGTCAACCGGATCAACTCCGACGGGTGCATGTCCACCAACGACACGGTCCTCCTGCTGGCCTCCGGAGCCTCCGGGCACCACGCCCTCCCAGGACGAGCTCGACGAGGCGCTCACCGAGGTGATGAGCCGGCTCGGCCGGCGCCTGGTGGCCGACGCCGAGGGCGCCACCCACGACATCGCCATCACCGTCTCCGGCGCCGTCAGCGAGGAGGCCGCTGAGGCCGCAGCCCGCACCGTCAGCTCCTCCAACCTCCTCAAGTGCGCCGTCGCCGGGGCCGACCCCAACTGGGGGCGCATCCTCTCCCAGCTGGGGACCGTGCCCGAGGACGTCTGCCCCTTCAACCCCGACGAGGTCGACGTCGCCATCAACGGCATCACGATCTTCAGCCACGGCGCCCCCCAACCCAACCGGGACGCGGTGGACATGAGCCCACGCGAGACCCGCATCGACATCGAGCTGTCGGCGGGCCCGGCCCAGGCCACCGTGTGGACCAACGACCTCACTCACGGATACGTCACCATCAACGCGGACTACACGACATGAAACGTACCCCTCTCGACCCACAGACCAAGGCATCCGTCCTGCTGGAGGCCGTGCCGTGGCTGCGCACCTACAAGGGCGCCACCATGGTCATCAAGTACGGCGGCAACGCCATGGTCAACGATGAGCTCAAACGCGCCTTCGCCCAGGACATCCTCTTCCTGCACCAGGTCGGGGTGCGCCCCGTCGTCGTTCACGGCGGCGGGCCCCAGATCAACGCGATGCTCAAGCGGCTGGGCATCGCCTCGGAGTTCCGCGGAGGACTGCGCGTCACCACCCCCGAGGTCATGGACGTGGTCCGCATGGTGCTCACCGGTTCCGTGCAGCGCGAGCTCGTCTCTCTGCTCAACACCGACGGCTCCGCCGCCGTCGGTATCAGCGGTGAGGACGGCGGGCTCCTGCGAGGCTCGGCAGCGCCTGGCCACGGTGGACGGGCACAAGGTCGACGTCGGCCTGGTCGGCGACGTCGTCGACGTCAGTCCGCAGCCCATCATCGACCTGCTCGACCAGGGCCGCATCCCGGTCATCTCCTCGGTCGCCCCGCTGACGACGGACTCCGAGACCGTCCTCAACGTCAACGCCGACACGGCCGCCGCCGCGATCGCCGTGGCCCTCAAGGCCCGCACCCTGCTCATGCTCACCGACGTCGAGGGGCTCTACTCCGCCTGGCCAGACCGCAGCACGCTGGTGCCCTTCATCAGTACCGCCGCGCTGGAGGAGCTCCTGCCCACGCTCGAGGCCGGGATGATCCCCAAGATGGAGGCCTGCCTGCGGGCCGTCTACGGGGGAGTCGGGCAGGCGCACGTCGTTGACGGACGCCAGGCCCACAGCATGCTGCTCGAGATCGTCACCGACCAGGGAGTCGGTACCGTCATCCACCCTGGAGACGCTCCGGTCCCGCCGCTGAACGGAGGCAAGAGCCTATGACCCACTCCTCGCAAGCACCGGCACCCACTGCGGAGGCGAAGGGGCCCGGCACCGGCAACGCCGGCTGGCTGGCCCGCTACACCGACGCCGTGATGAACACCTTCGGCACCCCCAGCCGGGTCCTGGTGCGGGGGAGTGGCGCCCACGTCTGGGACGCCGACGGCCAGGAGTACATCGACCTGCTGGCGGGCATCGCCGTCAACTGCCTGGGACACGCGCACCCCGCGATCGTCGAGGCCGTGTCCACCCAGATCTCCACCCTGGGGCACGTCTCCAACTTCTTCACCACCCCGGCCCAGGTCGGCCTCGCCGAGGAGCTCGTCCGCCTCACCTTCCCTGACCATCCCGCTCACGACTCCCGCGTCTTCCTGGCCAACTCCGGTACCGAGGCCAATGAGGCCGCTTTCAAGATCGCCCGCCGTCACGGCGGTAGCCGACGCCCCCGGGTCCTGGCCCTCCAGGACGCCTTCCACGGCAGGACCATGGGCGCCCTGGCCCTGACCTACAAGGCCGCCTACCGGGAGCCCTTCGAGCCGCTGCCCGGTGGGGTCGAGTTCATCCCCGCCGGTGACGTCGAGGCACTGCGCACCGCGCTGGGGCCGGACGTGGCGGCACTCGTCGTCGAACCCATACAGGGCGAGGCCGGGGTGCGTGAGCTGCCTGCCGGGTACCTGGAGGCGGCCCGCGAGCTGACTGAGGCCGCTGGCGCGCTGCTCATCATCGATGAGGTTCAGACCGGAATGGGACGCACCGGCGCCTGGATGGCGCACCATCTGCTGGCACCGGGCATCGTCCCCGACGTCGTCACCCTGGCCAAGGGACTGGGCGGAGGCGTCCCCATCGGCGCAGTCGTCGCCAGTGGGCAGGCCGCCGCTCTTCTCGAGCCGGGGCAGCACGGCACCACCTTCGGCGGCAACCCGGTGGCCTGCGCAGCAGCGCTCGCCGTCATCGGGACTATCCGTAGCCAGTCCCTGCTGGAGAGGGTTCAGCAGCTCGGCTCGGCCTGGTCCCGGGAGCTGGCGGTCGTGGACGGAGTCAACCAGGTGCGCGGCCGGGGCCTGCTGCTCGGCGTCGGGCTGGACGACGGGCTCCCGCCCGCTGCTGAGATCGCCGCTGCCCTGGCGGCTCGCGGTTTCATCGTCAATGCGCCGCGCCCCGACACGATCCGCCTGGCTCCGCCCTTCATCCTCTCCGACGATGACGCCAGGGCCTTCACCACCACGCTGTCCGAGGTCCTTGACCGGGCACTGTCAGAGAAAGCCGGTTCATGAGCGCCACCATCGAGGCCTCTCAGCGCGACCTGGAGGCAACGGCCCCCCTGGTACCCGGGACCAAGACCGCCCGGCACGCCAGCATCGTCCAGATCCTGTCGCGCGAACGTATCCGCTCGCAGGCCCAGTTGCGCAAGGCCCTGGCACAGCGCGGAATCAGCACCACTCAGGCCACGCTTTCGCGGGATCTGGGTGGAGCTGCGGGCCACGAAGATCCGCGCCCCGGGCGGAGAGCTCATCTACTCCATGCCCGAGGCCGGCGCCCCCGGCCAGGTCCCTACCGGTGCCCTTTCCGAGCCGGAGGAGACCGAGGACTCCCTTTGCGCGCCCACACCACCGCCCGCCTGTCCCGGTGGTGCGCCGAGCTGCTGGTCACCGCCGAGTGGGCCGGCCCCCAGGTGGTCCTGCGAACTCCCGCCGGCGCCGCCCAGCTGCTCGCCGGGGCCGTCGACGACGCCATGATGCCCGGGCGTCATGGGGTGCATCGCCGGCGACGACACCGTCCTGGTCATCACCCGCGGCGCCCAGGTCGCGGCCGACGTGGCCAGACACCTGCTCGCCCTGGCCGACCCCTCGGCCCGAGCCTGACCTCTCCCCACCACCCTTGACATCCCCCAGTCACCTCGAGCGCCGCTGCGCGGCGTCATCACGAAGAAGAGTGATCCCATTGAGCATCCACAAGGACCGTGTCGTCCTGGCCTACTCCGGAGGCCTGGACACGTCCGTCGCCATCGGCTGGATCGGCGAGGCCACCGGTCGAGAGGTTGTGGCCGTCGCCGTCGACGTCGGCCAGGGCGGCGAGGACCTTGAGGTGATCCGTCAGCGAGCCCTCGACTGCGGCGCCGTCGAGGCCTATGTCGCCGACGCCCGCGACGAGTTCGCCAACGACTACTGCATGCCGGCGCTCAAGGCCAACGCCCTCTACGAGGGGACCTACCCGCTCGTCTCGGCGCTGTCCCGCCCCGTCATCGCCCGCCACCTGGTCAAGGCCGCCCGCGAGTTCGGCGCGCACACCGTGGCGCACGGCTGCACCGGCAAGGGCAACGACCAGGTCCGCTTCGAGGTCTCCATCACCTCCATGGCCCCCGACATGGACTGCATCTCCCCGGTACGCGACCTGGCGCTGACCCGTGACGTAGCCATCGACTACGCCGAGAAGCACAACCTGCCGATCGAGACCACCAAGCACAACCCCTTCTCCATCGACCAGAACGTCTGGGGCCGCGCCATTGAGACCGGGTACCTCGAGGACCTGTGGAACGCCCCCACCAAGGACGTCTACGTCTACACCGACGACCCCGCCTACCCGCCCCTGCCCGACGAGGTGATCCTCACCTTCAAGGAGGGCATCCCCGTAGCCATCGACGGTCGCGACGTCAGCCCCCTGGAGGCGATTCAGGAGCTCAACCGCAGGGCCGGCGCCCAGGGCGTGGGGCGTATCGACATGGTCGAGGACCGGCTCGTGGGGATCAAGTCCCGCGAGATCTACGAGGCCCCCGGCGCCGTGGCCCTGATCGAGGCCCACCGGGCGCTCGAGGCCGTCACCCTGGAGCGCATGCAGCGCCGCTACAAGCGGAGCATGGAGCAGACCTGGGCCGAGCTCGTCTACGAGGCCCAGTGGTACTCCCCGCTCAAGCGCTCCATGGACGCCTTCATCGAGGACACGCAGCGCTACGTCAACGGTGACATCCGAATGGTCCTGCACGGCGGCCGGGCGACCGTCAACGGGCGTCGCTCCGAGACGGGCCTGTACGACTTCAACCTGGCCACCTACGAGAGCGGAGACACCTTCGACCAGTCCTCCTCGCGGGGCTTCATCGAGATCTACGGGATGCAGTCCAAGCTCGCCGCCGCCCGCGACGTGCGCGCCGGCAACGGTCGGGGATTCTGACTGAGCCGCACCGCCGGTCCCACCACCTCGAAGCACTCGGCTACGTGGCCGCCTGCGCCTCGTTGTGGTGGGGCTGGCGGCGCAGCCAGCGGGAGTCGTCGTTGGCGTAGGCGTAGTAGCCGCCGATCAGCAGCCCTCCGCCCACGAAGTTGCCCAGCAGGGCCACAGCCACGTTCCCCAGCGCCGGCAGGACATCGATCCCGTGCGTCAGGCCGACGACGGTGAACAGGACCGTGTTGGCCACGGAGTGCTCCAGGCCGAGGAAGGCGAAGACGAACACAGAGATGAGCATCGCGAAGATCTTGGACCAGTCCTCGCGGATGAAGCCGTTGTAGATGAGGAGCATCGCCAGGTTGATCATGAAGTTGCACAGGACCGCCCGCACGAAGAGGTCGCCGATCCCCGAGGCCGACGACAGGTAGTGGAGCTTGGCGGCCACTGAGTGGGTGGCCTGTTCACCGGTTGCCGCCTCTACGAGGGTGGAGAAGCGGTACATGGCCGCGAAGACCAGCCCTCCGGCGAAGTTGCCGGCCAGGCACATGACCAGCACCCTCAGGGCCCGCCACGTCGAGATCCGCTTGTAGTAGTGGCCGATGGCCACCACCATCATGTTGCTGGTGAGCAGCTCGGACTTCGTGTAGTAGATGAAGACGAGAGCGGGTCCGAAGGACAGAGCCCCGAGCATCTTCCCGATCCCCGCGAGCGAGGTGTCCCCGAGGCGCAGGCCATCGAAGACACCGACGATGGCGTAGTTCACGATGTAGAAGACCGCCACGATCATGCCGGCCATGGCCGCGCGCATGAGATAGCGGTGGGCGATCACCCCGGTCATCCGGGTCTTGGTCTCGAGGGCCTCGAGCACGGTGGAGATGAACTGCTTGCCTGGGAAAAGTGCGTCTTGTTCGGCGGGCATTGGCTCATCATGGCATTGCCCGCCAACCGAGATACAGGCCTTTCTTCCTTCCCGTTGGTCGGGATCTCCGCTCCTGGTCCCGCTTCCGTATATTCCTCAAGATTGTGGGGATCATTTTGTCTGCGAGCCACGACAGGGCCTGTCCAGACTGATCGTTGAGGAACCTGTGCGGGCAGATGGGCCATGATGGGGCCATGAGTCAGTTCTCCAGCCAGCCCGCTCAGCCATCCGCTGCCCAGTCCGTCGCCTCAGAAGCTCAGCAGGACGCGGCCCCCGCCGGCGTCAGCCTGTGGGGCGGACGCTTCTCAGGAGGACCCGCCGACGCGCTGGCCGCCCTGTCGGTGAGCACCCACTTCGACTGGCGCCTGGCCCGCTACGACATCGCCGGCTCCCGCGCCCACGCCCGCGCCCTGGCGCAGGCCGGCCTGCTGGATTCGGGTCAGCTGTCCGGCATGCTGGAGGCCCTGGACCGTCTCGAGGCCGACGTCGTTGCCGGCATCTTCGTCCCGGAAGCTACTGACGAGGACGTCCACACCGCCCTGGAGCGCGGCCTCATCGAGCGCGCCGGTGACGACCTGGGGGGCCGTCTGCGCGCCGGGCGCAGCCGCAATGACCAGATCGCCACCCTCATCCGTATGTACCTGCGCGACCAGGCCCGCCACGTGGCCGGACTCGTCCTCGACGTCGTCGACGCCCTCATCGACCAGGCCGCCCAGGCCTCCGACGCCATCATGCCCGGACGCACCCACATGCAGCACGCCCAGCCGGTGCTCGTCGCCCACCAGCTGCTGGCCCACGCCTGGCCGCTCATGCGCGACGTCGAGCGCCTGGAGGACTGGGACTCCCGCGCCGCCGTGAGCCCCTACGGCTCCGGTGCGCTGGCAGGGCAACACGCTCGGCATGGACCCCCGATGCCGTGGCCGCCGACCTCGGGCTTCGAGGCCGCCGTGGAGAACTCCATCGACGGCACGGCCGCTCGCGACGTCGTCGCCGAGCTCAGCTTCGTGCTGACGATGACCGCCGTCGACGTCTCGCGCCCTGAGCGAGGAGATCATCGTCTGGAACACCAAGGAGTTCGACTTCGTCACCTTGGACGACTCCTACTCCACGGGCTCGTCCATCATGCCGCAGAAGAAGAACCCGGACGTGGCCGAGCTCGCCCGCGGCAAGGCCGGGACGCCTCATCGGCGACCTGACCGGGCTGCTCGCCACTCTCAAGGCCCTTGCCCTGGCCTACAACCGGGACCTGCAGGAGGACAAGGAACCGGTCTTCGACGCCGTCGACACCCTGGCCGTCCTCCTGCCGGCCGTCAGCGGCATGGTGAGCACGATGACCCTCCACTACGAGCGCATGGCGGAGCTCGCCCCCCAGGGGTTCTCCCTGGCCACCGATATCGCGGAGTGGCTGGTTAAGAACGGTGTGCCCTTCCGCAGCGCCCACGAGATCTCCGGTGCCTGCGTGCGCGAGTGCGAGAAGCGCGGCATTGAGCTGTGGGACCTGACCGACGCCGACTTCGCCGCCATTGATGAGCGGCTCACCCCGGGGGTGCGGGAGGTCCTCTCAGCCGAGGGGTCGGTGGCCGCCCGTACCGGGCACGGCGGCACCGCCCCGGTGCGAGTGGTGGAGCAGCTCGCCCGCGCCATCGCCCGCAGTGCCGAGCTGCGAGTCTTCGCCTGGGAGGGCTCCCTGCTGGACGGCCCCGCCGGTCCCCAGTGGCCCGAGCCCAGTGAGACCGATGAGGAATGGGACGAGGAGGACCAGGACTGAGCCGGGGCGGCAGGACGATGTCAGACGCTTCTGTGGGGGAGACGGCGACCGAGCTGAGTGCCGATGTCGCCTCACTGCTCAGATGTGACAGCCTGGAGGCGGCCCCGGCGCTGCTGGGCGCCGTCATCACCGTTGCCGACTCAGCCGGGCGCGTCGCGATCCGCCTGACCGAGGTGGAGGCCTACCGCGGCGAGAAGGACCCGGGCTCCCACGCCTTCCGGGGACGCACAGCGCGCAACGCCTCCATGTTCGAGGCCGGCGGGTGCATCTACGTCTACTTCACCTACGGCATGCACCACTGCCTCAACATCGTCACCGGACCGGCCGGGGTCTCACGCGCGGTGCTGCTGCGCGGGGGAGAGGTCGTCGAAGGGGCTCGAGCAGGCCAGGGGACGCCGCCCCTGCAGCCCGCACTGACCGCGACCTGGCCCGTGGCCCGGCCAGACTGTGCGCCGCACTGGGACTGGACCGCTCCGACGACGGCGCGCTGCTGGGCGGGCCGGGATCACGCATCAGCCTGACGCTGCCGCAGCAGGCACCGGATGCCGGACGCATCCGCCGTGGGCCACGCACCGGGGTGGCCGGCCCCGGGGGAGACGGAGAAGCCTTCCCGTGGCGCTTCTGGCTGGACGGAGAGCCCACCGTCTCGCCATACCGGCCGGCCGTCACCAGGCGACGCTCACAGGGCTGAACCTCGCCGAGCCCAACTCCGATGGGTCTCCACTTGCCCGCGCCACTCCTGTCCGCTAATAATGGGTACACAGATTATCGCTGCAAAGACTATTTGTGGTGCGGAACCTCCGAGCGCGGAGGACGAGGAAGGGGACGGCCATGTGGTCGACTGAGTGCCAACGGACAGTGGATCTCCCGGCGGAGGTCCTGTGGGAGACCTGGATCAAGGTTCTCTCCGGTGAGATCGAGCTCCCCCAGGGAGATCGCTACGAGCCGCGCGAGCCCGTGGGACCCGGCGCCTCGATCACGATGACTCCGGAGGGGCAGGACAGTATCGAGATCACGGTGATCCGCTGGGAACCCCCTCATGTCCAGGCGGACCGGGTCTCCTACGGGGGAGTGGAGCTGACCTTCACCCACTCCTTCATGCCCGCGCAGACACAAGGGAAGAGCGTTGTGACCACCCGCCTCGACATCGACGGCCCCGGTGCCGACGATGTGGGCCCGACGATCGGTCCGGGAATCGCCGAGGACTTTCCGCAGGCCATCGACTCGCTCGTTGAGGCTGCTAGGGTCGATATGTGAAGACAAGGTTCCAGGGTCCTGAGGCGAGCCCCGGCTTCCTCATGTGGAGGGCCGCGCTGGCCTGGCAGCGAGACATCGCTGCCGCCCTGGAGCCAGTTGGACTGACACACTCCCAGTTCGTCCTCCTGGCCTGCACGCAGTGGCTCGAGGAGCACGGGGACGGGGCCAGCCAGGTGATGGTCGCGACCCAGGCGGGAATGGACGTGAAGACCACCAGCCAGGGTGCTGCGCCGGCTGGAGCGGGCCGGTCTGGTGTCGCGGCAGCCGGATCCCAGGACGCCCGTGCCCGGATCGTGACCATGACGGCGGCAGGGCAGAGATGTCGGGGCCCGGGCAGCGCGTCTGGTGGAGGACGCCGATGAGGCGTACTTCGCAGCAGTGCCCCACCTGCGCGAGGCACTGCTGCGTGAAGCCGGCGTCGTAGCGCGCGGATCAGCGACGCAGCCCAACGAGGAGACCGCTGCGTCTACCGACCGGGCTGAGAGCCCCAAGACCTCGAGCGACACAGCCGGTCCGACCACGGCGGCTGCTCCACCAGGCTCCCGCAGTGGCCAGTGACTACTGGAACCACAACGTCGCCTTTCACCGGCGCATCGTGCGGGACGCGGCGCTGCGCGGTGGAAGCGCGCTCGATGTCGGATGCGGTGACGGGCTCCTGCTCGCACGCCTGGCGGCGGTGTGCCGGCGCGCCGTCGGACTTGAAACCGACGAGCAGGCAGTTGCTCGAGCGCGCAGACGTCTCGAACGGACTCCGCAGGCCGAGGTGCTGCTCGACGACGTCATGGATCTGGACCTTCCTCAGCGCATCGGCACCTTTGAGACGGTCACCTGCGTGGCCACGCTGCACCACCTCCCACTGGAACCCGCCCTGGTGAGGCTGAGTCAGCTGGTGGCACCCGGCGGGCGTCTGATCGTCGTCGGCTTGGCCGCCAACAAGAGCCTGTGGGACTGGACGCTGTCCGCACTGGCCGTCCTGCCTCTGCACGTGGTCGGCGCCCTGCGACGGGAGAGCTCAGACATCGGTGTGGTCACTCGTGTTCCACGAGAGTCCCTGGCCGAGATTCGTCGGGCGGCAGTCCGGCTGCTTCCCGGGGCCAGGACTCGACGGCGCTTCTACTACCGATACACCCTCATATGGGATCGCCCGACTGAGGGCTCGTGAAGGCTCCCCGTATCCGGCTCACGGCTCCGTGGCCCGGCCTCTTCGTGGAAGCCGAGCCGGAGCATGGCAGACTATCTGCGCCGGAGGTATCAGCCGGACCCGAGCGTGACGCGCCGGGATCATGCGTGCGGCAAGCACGACAACCCACGGAAGGCGACTGGACAGTGACGGACATCCTGGACGAACTGCAGTGGCGCGGGCTCATCGCCCAGCACACCGACATTGACGCGCTGCGCGCGGCGCTCAGCGACGGGGCCGTCACCTTCTATTGCGGGTTCGACCCCACGGCGCCGAGCCTTCACCACGGGCACCTCGTAGCCGTCAAGGTCATGCGCCACCTTCAGCTCGCCGGGCACCGCCCGCTGGCGCTGGTGGGTGGGGCGACCGGGCCTCATCGGCGACCCGCGCGCCAGGGGAGCGCAGCCTCAACACCAAGGACGTCGTTGCCGGCTGGGCGGCCAGCCTGCAGGAACAGCTCGAGAACCTTCTCGACTTCAGCGGGGACAACCCGGCGCAGATCGTCAACAACCTGGACTGGACCCAGGCGATGAGCGCCATCGACTTCCTGCGGGACCTGGGCAAGCACTTCCGCATGGGCACCATGCTCTCCAAGGACATCGTCGCCCGGCGCCTGGCCAGCGAGGAGGGCATCTCCTACACCGAGTTCAGCTACCAGGTCCTCCAGGCCAACGACTACCTCGAGCTCTACCGACGCTACGGCTGCACCCTGGAGGTCGGCGGCAACGACCAGTGGGGCAACCTCGTGGGCGGGATGGACCTCATCCACAAGGTCGAGGGCGCCTCGGTCCACGTCATGACCAACCCCCTCATCACCAAGGCCGACGGCACCAAGTTCGGTAAGTCCGAGGGCGGGGCGATCTGGCTCAACCCCGAGATGCTCAGCCCCTACGCCTTCTACCAGTTCTGGCTCCAGGTCGACGACGCCGACGTCGTGCGCTTCCTCAAGGTCTTCACCTTCCTGGAGCGCGAGGAGATTGAGCGCCTGGAGGCGGCGACGGCCGAGAACCCGAAGGCACGTGAGGCGCAGCGGGTTCTGGCGCACGAAGTCTGCACGTGGGTCCACGGAGCCGACGCGACTGCCCAGGCCGAAGCGGCGACCTCCGCACTGTGGGGCCGCGGCGACCTCGCCGACATCGATGAGGCGACGATCCTGGCGGCCACGGCTGATCTCGCCTCCGGTGACGTGACAGTCGGACAGACCACGATCGTGGACCTGCTCGTGGGCACGGGGCTGGAGCGCGGGCGCAATGCGGCCCGCAAGACCATTGCCGGAGGCGGGGCCTACATCAACAACGTCAAGGTGGCCGACGAGACCGCGGTCATCGGTCCCGAGCACCTGCTCGCCGGGGGAGTGGTGCTGGTGCGCAAGGGACGGCGGAACCTGGCCGTCGGACGTGCGGCTTAGGCTTCTCTCGAGGGGAAATCCTCGCCTTGCAAACACAGCTGTTGAGCGGTGACGGCGCCTTGTGGGCACCGTCACCGCTCATCAGTTTGACGGGTTGGTGGTCGGTGCGTAATGTTCTCTCCGGCCCGAAACGGGGAGGATGAATTTCCTCAGACCGGCCGGGGACTGAGAACTGAAGAGAGCCGAAGAGAGACGAGGGTCACCGCCCATTCGTTTGACTCAGAAAATCCGGCTCGCTAAAGTTTCTCAGGCGCTTCTGAGAGCGAAGCGAAAGGCAAAATGCCTTACGACAAGTTCTCGGTGGGTGTGTTGTTTGAGAACTCGATAGTGTGTCATGTTTTTTATGCCATGGTCCCTGGGGGCTGCGCATGATTTTGTTGTGTGTGGTTTTTGGGGCTTGTTTTGTTTTGGTTTGCCTGGCCTCTTTCTTTTGTTGTGGGGGTTGGGTTGGGCCTGGTCTGGTTTTTCTGGACTGTTGTACTGACTGTTGGGGGGTTCTGGCTGGCTGTTTGTGGTTGGTTGGGGCCTGGTTTTGTTGGTTTTGTTTGGAGAGTTTGATCCTGGCTCAGGACGAACGCTGGCGGCGTGCTTAACACATGCAAGTCGAACGGTGAAGGGATCAGCTTGCTGGTTCTGGATGAGTGGCGAACGGGTGAGTAACACGTGAGTAACCTGCCCCCTTCTTCTGGATAACCGCATGAAAGTGTGGCTAATACGGGATATTCTGGGTCTGTCGCATGATGGGTCTGGGAAAGATGCGCTTTTGGGTGTTTTTGGTGGGGGATGGGCTCGCGGCCTATCAGCTTGTTGGTGGGGTGATGGCCTACCAAGGCGGTGACGGGTAGCCGGCCTGAGAGGGTGGACGGTCACACTGGGACTGAGACACGGCCCAGACTCCTACGGGAGGCAGCAGTGGGGAATATTGCACAATGGGCGCAAGCCTGATGCAGCGACGCCGCGTGAGGGATGGAGGCCTTCGGGTTGTGAACCTCTTTCGCCAGTGAAGCAGGCCTGTCCCTTTTGTGGGTGGGTTGACGGTAGCTGGATAAGAAGCGCCGGCTAACTACGTGCCAGCAGCCGCGGTAATACGTAGGGCGCGAGCGTTGTCCGGAATTATTGGGCGTAAAGAGCTCGTAGGCGGCTGGTCGCGTCTGTCGTGAAATCCTCTGGCTTAACTGGGGGCTTGCGGTGGGTACGGGCCGGCTTGAGTGCGGTAGGGGAGACTGGAACTCCTGGTGTAGCGGTGGAATGCGCAGATATCAGGAAGAACACCGGTGGCGAAGGCGGGTCTCTGGGCCGTTACTGACGCTGAGGAGCGAAAGCGTGGGGAGCGAACAGGATTAGATACCCTGGTAGTCCACGCCGTAAACGTTGGGCACTAGGTGTGGGGGGCCTTTTCCGGGTCTTCCGCGCCGTAGCTAACGCATTAAGTGCCCCGCCTGGGGAGTACGGCCGCAAGGCTAAAACTCAAAGGAATTGACGGGGGCCCGCACAAGCGGCGGAGCATGCGGATTAATTCGATGCAACGCGAAGAACCTTACCAAGGCTTGACATGTGCCGGTCGGCTCCGGAGACGGGGTTTCCTCCTTGTGGGGCCGGTTCACAGGTGGTGCATGGTTGTCGTCAGCTCGTGTCGTGAGATGTTGGGTTAAGTCCCGCAACGAGCGCAACCCTTGTCCCGTGTTGCCAGCACGTTGTGGTGGGGACTCGCGGGAGACTGCCGGGGTCAACTCGGAGGAAGGTGGGGATGACGTCAAATCATCATGCCCCTTATGTCTTGGGCTTCACGCATGCTACAATGGCCGGTACAGAGGGCTGCGATACCGTGAGGTGGAGCGAATCCCTTAAAGCCGGTCTCAGTTCGGATCGGTGTCTGCAACTCGACACCGTGAAGTTGGAGTCGCTAGTAATCGCAGATCAGCAACGCTGCGGTGAATACGTTCTCGGGCCTTGTCACACCGCCCGTCACGTCATGAAAGTCGGCAACACCCGAAGCCCGTGGCCCTACGGGGAGCGGTCGAAGGTGGGGCTGGTGATTGGGACGAAGTCGTAACAAGGTAGCCGTACCGGAAGGTGCGGCTGGATCACCTCCTTTCTAAGGATTGGTTGTGTGGGGTGGCTTCCTGGCTGTTTTGATCTTGCTCGGACTGTTGAATGGGTCTGGGCCGGCTGGGGGTCTGCCCTTGCGGAAGGGCCGGGCAGTTGACTGTGTCTCGTGGGTTTGTTCTCGCGGGTGGTTGGTTTGTCTGGTGCTGGTGTAGGAGACACGCCCTGTCTGCTGCTGCCTGTTGTGGTGGTGGTGGGCGTGGTGGGTGCCCCTGCGTGTGGGGGTGGCATGCTGTCGGGGTTCTGGGGCAGTGCGCCCTGGTTGCCTGACCCGTCTGGGGCTCCTGTTTGTTGGGGGTTGTGGGTGGGTGTGGGTGGGTTGGTTGTGAACTGTATAGTGGACGCGAGCATCTTACTGTAAGATTTCTGCGACAAAATTGTTTCTTGTTTTGTTCGTGTGTCTTTGTTGTTTGTTTTTTTGAGCGTTCGGTGGATGCCTTGGCATCAGGGGCCGATGAAGGACGTGGTGGCCTGCGATATTCCTCGGGGAGCCGGCTGGCGGGCTGTGATCCGAGGGTTTCCGAATGGGGGGACCCGGCACGAGTTATGTCGTGTCACCTGCATCTGAATTGTATAGGGTGTGGGGGGTGACGCGGGGAAGTGAAACATCTCAGTACCCGTAGGAGAAGATATTCCGTGAGTAGTGGCGAGCGAAAGCGGATGATGGTTAAACCGTGTGCGTGTGATACTCGGCAGGGGTTGCGTGTGCGGGGTTGTGGGGCTGTCCTGTTTCCTCTTCTGCCGGAGAGGGGGCGCGTGTGCTGGCCGGTAGCTGAATCGTCTGGGAAGGCGTGGCGTAGTGGGTGATACCCCCGTAGGCGGAACTGGTTGGTGCGTGTCTGGGACAGTATTGCCCGAGTAGCACGGGGCTCGTGGAATCCTGTGTGAATCTGCCAAGACCACTTGGCTGCCTGAATACCTCCTGATGACCGATAGTGGATAGTACCGTGAGGGAATGGTGAAAAGTACCCCGGGAGGGGAGTGAAATAGTACCTGAAACCGGGCGCTTACAAGCCGTCAGAGCCTTCACGCGCTTTGTGTGTGGGGGTGGTGGCGTGCCTTTTGAAGAATGAGCCTGCGAGTCAGTGGCGTGTCGCGAGGTTAACCCGTGTGGGGTAGCCGTAGCGAGAGCGAGTCCGAATAGGGCGTTTGTAGTGGCGCGTTCTGGACCCGAAGCGGGGTGATCTACCCATGGCCAGGTTGAAGCACGTGTAAGAGCGTGTGGAGGACCGAACCCACCTAGGTTGAAAACTGGGGGGATGAGCTGTGGGTAGGGGTGAAAAGGCCAATCAAACTCCGTGATAGCTGGTTCTCCCCGAAATGCATTTAGGTGCAGCGTCGCGTGTTGCCCGGCGGAGGTAGAGCTACTGGGTGGCTGATGGGCCCCACAGGGTTACTGACGTCAACCAAACTCCGAATGCCGTCGGGTTGTAGCGTGGCAGTGAGACCGCGGGGGATAAGCTCCGTGGTCGAGAGGAAACAGCCCAGATCGCCGGCTAAGGCCCCTAAGCGTGTGCTAAGTGGGAAAGGATGTGCGGTCGCGCAGACAACCAGGAGGTTGGCTTAGAAGCAGCCATCCTTGAAAGAGTGCGTAATAGCTCACTGGTCAAGTGATCGTGCGCCGACAATGTAGCGGGGCTCAAGCACACCGCCGAAGCCGCGGACCCATGACAGTGTTCCCTTCACCGTCCGGCTTGCCCGGGTGGTGGCAGGGGTTGTGGGTGGTAGGGGAGCGTCCTGCACCGGGGGAAGCCTGTGGGTGACTGCTGGTGGACGGTGCGGGAGTGAGAATGCAGGCATGAGTAGCGATACTAGGGTGAGAAGCCCTAGCGCCGAATGACCAAGGGTTCCAGGGCCAGGCTAGTCCGCCCTGGGTGAGTCGGGACCTAAGGCGAGGCCGACAGGCGTAGTCGATGGATGACGGGTTGATATTCCCGTACCGGCGAAGCACCGCCCATGCTGACGCGCGGGTGCTAACCCACGCCCAGCCACCATGTAGGCCGCATGTGTCAGGTTCGCCTGACGGTGTGGTTGTGGTGGTGGGGTCTGGGGATCCTCCGTGCAGGTAGGCAAGCGTGTTAACAGGGGTGACGCACAGTGGTAGCCCGGCGGACCTGATGGCTTGGTCCGTTCAAGCGCGCAGCCCGTCCTCCAGGTAAATCCGGGGGACTGTCTTTGATGACGGGGGTGAGGCGTGATGGTGACCCCACGTTGGTGGGGGATAACAGGGTGATCCTGGGGTGCCGAGAAAAGCCTCGACGCGATGGTGCCAGCCGCCCGTACCCTAAACCGACACAGGTGGTCGGGCAGAGTATGCCTAGGCGCACGAGTGAATCATGGTTAAGGAACTCGGCAAAATGCCCCCGTAACTTCGGGAGAAGGGGGGCCTGATCCCTGAAGCCCCGTTTGCGGGCTAGGGGGGAGGGTCGCAGAGGCCAGGGGGAAGCGACTGTTTACTAAAAACACAGGTCCGTGCGAAGCCGTAAGGCGATGTATACGGACTGACGCCTGCCCGGTGCTGGAAGGTTAAGAGGAACCATCAACCCTCTGGGGGTGAAGTGGTGAATTTAAGCCCCAGTAAACGGCGGTGGTAACTATAACCATCCTAAGGTAGCGAAATTCCTTGTCGGGTAAGTTCCGACCTGCACGAATGGCGTAACGACTTCCCCGCTGTCTCAACCATGAGCTCGGCGAAATTGCAGTACGAGTAAAGATGCTCGTTTCGCGCAGAAGGACGGAAAGACCCCGGGACCTTTACTACAGCTTGGTATTGGCGCCCGCTATAGCTTGTGCAGGATAGGTGGGAGACTGTGAAGCCGTTACGCCAGTGGCGGTGGAGTCGTCCTTGAAATACCACTCTGGTTATGGCGTGCGCCTGAACCTGGGCCCGTGATCCGGGTTAGGGACAGTGCCTGGTGGGTAGTTTAACTGGGGCGGTTGCCTCCTAAAGTGTAACGGAGGCGCTCAAAGGTTCCCTCAGCCTGGTCGGCAACCAGGTGTTGAGTGCAAGTGCACAAGGGAGCTTGACTGTGAGACCGACGGGTCGAGCAGGTACGAAAGTAGGAACTAGTGATCCGGCGATCCCGTGTGGGTGGGTCGTCGCTCAACGGATAAAAGGTACCCCGGGGATAACAGGCTGATCCTGCCCAAGAGTCCATATCGACGGCATGGTTTGGCACCTCGATGTCGGCTCGTCGCATCCTGGGGCTGGAGCAGGTCCCAAGGGTTGGGCTGTTCGCCCATTAAAGCGGTACGCGAGCTGGGTTTAGAACGTCGTGAGACAGTTCGGTCCCTATCCTCTGCGCGCGCAGGAGACTTGAGAAGGCCTGTCCCTAGTACGAGAGGACCGGGACGGACGAACCTCTGGTGTGCCAGTTGTCCCGCCCGGGGCACGGCTGGTTGGCTACGTTCGGGAAGGGTAACCGCTGAAAGCATCTAAGCGGGAAACCATCTTCAAGATAAGGTCTCCACAAGAAGGACTTGTCCTTTTTGGTAGGCCCCCAGCAGACTACTGGGTTGATAGGCTAGAAGTGGAAGACCGGTAACGGTCTGTGAGCTGACTGGTACTAATAGGCCAACACAAACAACAACACCCCAACACCACCACACACCACGTGCGGTGGGGGGTGAGCACAGCTAAGAAACGCGAAGCGTCCACTATACGGTCCACACCCAACCCGCACCACCAACCACACACGCATGCGTGTGTTGGGGGTAGGCAGTCACACGGACAACCGAATACAGTCATAGCAGAGACGACGGCCGCGCACTGCCCACGTAGTCGTCTCGGTGGTCACAGCGACAGGGAAACGCCCGGACCCATCCCGAACCCGGAAGCTAAGCCTGACAGCGCCGATGGTACTGCACCCGCCAGGGTGCGGGAGAGTAGGACACCACCGAGCACACACCACCGGTATCGGGTCGGTTCCCACAACGCGCGTGGGAACCGACCCGATACTGCTTACTGTCCGCCTGCCGCTGGTGACCGTCAGTATGCAGCACCAATCAGCGTGCACCACACTGCGTGTTGCCGAGTCTCGTTGCACCTGAGCACCTTGGTCCAGGTAGGCTCCTCCCAGGTATTCAAGGACAGCGGGGGAACTGACGGCAGTCCCGGAGTGAAAGAAGGACCATGGCGTATCAGGACCGTCAGCACGGCTCGGACCACGGCGAGACAGGTCGGCGTCGCCACAATGGCGAGCGTCACGGCTTCGGAGCGCGTCACCGTTCCGCAGGGGAAGACGCTCACTCTCGCCGCAGCGGACGCCCGGGACGGGACGATGACTCCTACGGCTCGCGGGGACGTTCCGAGCGGTCGAGCCGCGGGGAGCACTCTTCGCACAATGATCGCCGGCGCCGCGACGACTGGCGTGACGAACGGCGTCGTGATGGTGAGAACGGTGATAGGCGCGGCGGCCGTCATGGTCGCAGGCCTGGGCGTGTCAACGACCGCTCCGGGCGGAAGGACTCGCGTGGCAGGCGTGATGACCGGCGTGGTCGTCCACCGCAGCGTCAGCGCGTCCCTCGAGCCCACGGTTCCGGACAACGTCGAGCCTGCAGATCTTGAACGCGGCGCCAGGGCCGAGCTGCGCGCCCTGGGGCGTGCCAACGCTGAGAACGTCGCCCGGCACCTGGTCATGGTTCAGCGCCTCCTCAACGACGATCCTCAAGCCGCCTACGAGCACGCGCGCTACGCCGCCTCCCATGCGGGCCGTGTCGCCGTCGTCCGGGAGACGGCAGGAATCGCGGCATATCTCGCCGGCCACTACAGCGAGGCGCTCCGAGAGATTCGCGCCGCCAGGCGCCTGTCCGGTCTTGACCTGCACCGGGCCATCGAGGTCGACTGCGAGCGTGCACTGGGCAACCTCGACAAGGCCCTCCAAGCCGCTCAAGCGGCAGACCCGCGCCAGCTCGACGAGATCGAACGGGCCGAGTTGGCCATGGTCGTCTCCAGTCTTCGCCATGACATGGGCCAGACCGATCTTGGCCTGCTCATCATCGAGGATGCCATCAGGGCGCGTCCCTCCGACAGTGACACCCTCAGACGCCTGCACTCGGTGCGTGCCGACCGGCTCGAAGAGCTCGGACGCAACCGGGAGGCTGAGGCCATCCGTGACCGGATCGGTCCAGAGCCGGTGGAGGAGGACGAGGTCGAGGTCTTCGACATCGAGGACGACTACGACTCCGAGACCCACGAAGAGAGCACCTCGGGAGAGTTCCGGCACTCAGTCCGCCACCGATTCTGATGGTGACACGAATGACGAGGCGGTGAGCGAGACGACCGAGACCTCACAGGCTCCTGGAGAGCCGGCTCAGGACGAGGCCTCACTGGACATCGAGGAGCACGACGAGCCTGTGGACCGGGACGAGGACGCTCAGTGGTCGCAGTCCTTCGCCGAGCGCGTCGAGGCCGAGATGGCTGAGCTGCTCCAGGACGCGCAGGACACGTCGACGCCTTCCGCAAACACCTCTGAGGAGCCCTGATAGCCGTGACCCAGGCCACTGATTCCGCAGCCCCCGCCACCCTGATCGGCAGCGAGCAGCCCCTGTACGCGGCCTACGACGTCGCCCTGCTGGACCTCGACGGCGTCTGCTTCGCCGGCGAGGCCCGAGTTCCCCACGCGGCCGACAACGTCAACGCCGCCCGCAAGGCCGGAATGCACCTGTCCTTCGTCACCAACAACGCCTCACGGGCTCCTCAGACGGTTGTGGACAAGCTGGCGGCCAACGACATCACTGCAAAGGCGTCTGAGGTCTTCAGCGCCGCTATGGATGCGGCCGCCATGCTCACTGAGCACGTTGAACCGGGCTCCATGGTGCTCGTCCTCGGCGGCGACGGCGTCCGCCAGGCCCTCCTCGACGAGGGCTTCCAGGTAACCAGCAGTGCGCAGGACGGGCCCGTGGCCGTCGTCCAGGGCTGGGACCCGGCGGTGGACTGGGCGCTGCTGTCTGAAGGCGTCTACGCCATCAATGCCGGGGCCCTCCACGTGGCCACCAACCTCGATGCGACCCTGCCCACCGAGAGGGGCTTCGCCCTGGGCAACGGCAGTCTCGTGGCCGCCGTCGTCCATGCGTCGGGCAAGGAGCCCCTGGCCGGGGGCAAGCCCTTCCCCGGTATCTACACGCGCGCGCCCTCAAGCGGGCCGGTGGGACCAGGCCCCTGGCTGTCGGCGACCGGCTCAACACCGACCACGTCGGGGCACGAGCCGCCGGGATCCCCGGGCTGCACGTCCTCACCGGCGTCTCCGACGCGAGGGACGTCATCTGCGCGCCGGCAACCCAGCGTCCCAGCTTCCTTCACACCGACCTGCGTGGCCTGACCGAGCCCCACCCCGAGCCGGCGCGAGTTGAGCTCGACGGCCAGGTGTGGTGGCGGGTCGGCAACCGTAGCGCCCGAGTCCTCGGCTCCGGGCTCGAGCTCCAGAGCACCGGCGCCGTGACCTCTCCGGACGGTAGTGCGGTGCGTATCGACCTGGACTCCTACCGGGCGCTGGCCGTGGCTGCCTGGGACTGGGCCGACGCCCAGGGCCACCAAGGTGAGGCCGCAGCGCTGGAGGTGCCCCAGATCGAGGTGATCGAGCCCTGAGACCCCGGCCGGGGGCAGTGAGACTGCTACCGGAGGAATAGAGGAACCCGCAGCAGCAGCGCGAACAATGTCGATGGGAGTCAGGAATGAGCGGCAACGAGGCGAGAACCGACGTCGGGGAGGAGAAGCCCGCAACGTCGGACTCCGCGCTCCGGCCTGCTCCTCGGCCGCCGGTGCCTGCGCCTCCGCGTGCCGACGTCGCCCTGACGGCGGCCCAAGGGCTCCATGACCACACCGATGAGCTCGCCCAGATCGCTCAGATGCCCCTGGAGCAGCGCGCAGCCGCCCTGGCCGCCATTCACGAGGACCTCGCCTCCGTCCTGCACAAGGCGGAAGGCTGATATGGCCAGGCTCATCCGCATCGACTCAGAGCTCGTGCGCCGCGGGCTGGCCCGCTCCCGCACCCATGCCGCCACGCTCATCGCCGACGGTCACGTCACCCTCGACGGCGAGGTCGTCACCAAACCCGCCCGTCAGGTCAACCCGGCCCAGGCCATCGAGATCCTGGTGCCCTCAGCAGACGACTACGTCTCCCGCGGTGCCCACAAGCTCGCCGGCGCGCTGGATGCGCTGGGCCGCCGCGGCCTGGCACCCCGCGTCGAGGGACGCCGCTGCCTGGACGCCGGCGCCTCGACCGGCGGCTTCACCGACGTCCTCCTGCGCCGCGGTGCTGAGCACGTCGTGGCCGTCGACGTCGGCTACGGCCAGCTGGCCTGGTCGCTGCGCTCCGACCCCCGCGTCACCGCCCTGGACCGTACCAACATCCGCACACTGGATCCCGAGGTCGTCGCCCCCCGCCCCGGAGCTGGTCGTGGGCGACCTGTCCTTCATCTCCCTGACCCTGGTCCTCGAACCGCTGCTGCGCGCCGCGGCCGACGACGCCGACCTCCTGCTCATGGTCAAGCCCCAGTTCGAGGTGGGCAAGGACCGGGTCGGGCACGGGGGAGTGGTGCGCGACCCAGAGCTCCATGTGGACACCGTCATGACGGTGGCCGAGCGGGCCCATGCTCTGGGTGTGGGAGTCGAGGCCGTGACCGCCTCCCCTCTGCCGGGGCCCGCCGGTAACGTTGAGTACTTCCTGAGCATGCACGCCTCCCGCGCCGGTTGCCCCGGGGACCTGAGCGGGGACGAGCTGCGCTCCAGCATCGAGGACGCCGTCGCCGCCGGCCCCGCGGCGGGCGGTACGCGACGACGCAGAACAAGGACCCGCCCATGAGCAAGCTGAGCCCTTCAGACACCAGTGCTGCGGCGCGGCCGGTTGCCCCGGCCGACACAGCCGCTCTCCACCGGTCCTCGCAGCAGCCGGGAACGGCGCAGCAGGGCCGGAGGATCTCGCGTGTCATGCTGCTGCAGCGCGAGCTCAACGACAAGCCCGTCCCCGTCCCCAGGCCCAGTGCTCCCACGGCCAGCGCCGTGGCCCGGGCCTCGGAGGCGCTGCGCGCCCGAGGAGTTGAGCCAGTCGGCCCGGACTGCACCGACCACGTCGACCTCGTCCTGGTGCTCGGCGGCGACGGCACGATCCTGCGCGCCTTCGAGATCGCCCGTGAACGCGACATCCCCCTGGTAGGCATCAACACCGGCCACGTTGGCTTCCTGGCCGAGGCCGACCCCGACGGTATCGAGCAGGTCGTCGCGGATCTGGTCGCCGGCCACTACACGGTCGAGACCCGCACCACCTTGGACGTGGAGGTCATCTGTCCTGACGGGACAGTCACACGCGACTGGGCACTCAACGAGGCGGCCCTGGAGAAGCGCGACCGCGCCCGCATGATCGAGGTCGCCATCGGCGTTGACGGCCAGGCCGTGTCCTCCTTCGGCTGCGACGGCCTCATCATGTCCACCCCCACCGGCTCGACCGCCTACGCCTTCTCCTGTGGTGGCCCCGTCATCTGGCCCGAGGTCGAGGCGCTCCTCCTGGTGCCCGGTGGCTGCGCACGCCCTGTTCACCCGCCCCCTGGTCCTGGGCCCCAACTCCTGCATGGAGGTCGTCGTCCAGCGGGTGGGCTTCGGAGGTGCCGAGATCTGGTGCGATGGCAGACGCAGCCTGGACGTGCCGGTCGGCGCCAGGATCCGGGTCACCCGAGCGGCGCGTCCGGTACGCCTGGCACGTTTCAACCAGGCCCCCTTCGCCAGCCGCCTGGTGCGCAAGTTCGACCTGCCCGTGGAGGGCTGGCGGGCCTCCAGCAGCGCCGATGAGGCCTACTCACCCGAGGAGGACGCGCTGCACCAGCCAATGGACACCTCCGCTGACACGAGCACCGACGGCGGGAGCCGGCCGGACTCCTCGGGAGGCACGGCGTGATCGAGTCTTTGCACATCGAGGACCTCGGTGTCATCGAGGAGGCTGATCTTCCCCTCAGCCGCGGCCTGACCGCCCTGACCGGTGAGACCGGCGCCGGTAAGACGATGGTGCTCACCTCGCTCGGGCTGCTGCTGGGGCAGCGGGCCGAGACCACCATCGTGCGCACCGGTGCCGAGCGCAGCCTGGTTGAGGGCGCCTTCCTGGTTGACCCGGACTCGCGCGTCGCCGCCCGCGTCGTCGAGGCCGGCGGCGATCTCGACGACGACCTCCTCCTGGCCTCTCGCACGGTCCCCGCCTCCGGACGCTCCCGCGCCTACCTGGGAGGGCGCTCCGTACCGGCCTCGGTCCTCAGTGAGGTGGGCGGCAGGCTGGTCTCCGTCCACGGCCAGGCCGACCAGCTGCGGCTGCGCTCGACCGCGGCCCAACGCGCTGCCCTGGACTCACTGGGCGGCCAGGACCACGCCGCCCTGTGCCGCCGCTACGCCCAGGCCTACCAGGCGCGCCGACAGGCCGACCAGGAGCTCCAGGACTGGCAGGCATCGGCTCAGGCCCGAGCCGTCGAGGTGGCCCAGCTGCGCACCTGGCTCGAGGCCCTGGAGGAGGTCGACCCCCGCAGCGGTGAGGACCGGGAGCTGACGGCGGAGGCCGAGAGACTCGACCACGCCGAGGACCTGCGCAGAGCCGCCACCGGAGCCCGCACTGCCCTCAGCGGGGAGGAGTCCGCCACCGGGCAGGCGCCCGATGTCGTCTCCCTCATCGCCTACGCGCACCGCAGCCTGAGTGCCGAGTCCGACCGGGACCCCGCCCTGGCCGAGCTGGCCGCGCGCACCCAGCGCCTGGGCATCGACGCAGCCGACATCGCCGCCGAGCTGGGCGGGTACCTGTCCGCGCTGAGCGCCGACCCGGCTCGCCTCGCCCAGGTCCAGGACCGCCGCGGAGAGCTCGCCCGCGCCTGCCGGGAGATCGGCGGACCCCAGGAGCAGCTCGACGACGTCGATGCCCTCCTGGCCTGGGGCGAGCGGGCGGCCGCGCGTCTGGCCGAGCTCGACGGGCCCCAGGACACCGCCACCGTCCTGGCCGAGCGCCTGGCTGCTGCTGACGAGGAGCTGGCCGGTGTTGGTGCCGAGCTGAGCCAGGCCCGTCAGCAGCTCGGCGAGCGTCTTGAGCAGGCCGTCACCGCAGAGCTGGAGGGCCTGGAGATGAAGGGTGCCCGACTCGTCGTCGAGCTGGACCGGCTCGATGAGCCCGGGCCCACCGGCCTGGAGAGCGTCGCCCTCACCCTCGTCTCACACCCCGGCGCACCCGGCCTGCCCCTGGGCAAGGGGGCATCGGGAGGTGAGCTCTCCCGCATCATGCTCGCCCTGGAGGTGGTGCTCGCCGACGCCGCGGCCTTAGCGCGCCCCTCCACCCACACCCGCACCCTCGTCTTCGACGAGATCGACGCCGGGGTGGGAGGCCGGGCCGCCCGGGAGATCGGCAGGAGGCTGGCCCGTCTGGCGCGACACCACCAGGTCATCGTCGTCACCCACCTGGCGCAGGTGGCGGCCTGGGCCGACACCCACCTCGTGGTGCGCAAGGAGACGGTCACCGATGCTGAAGCCCGTCCCAGCTCCGCAGAGACGTCCGCAAGGAATGTGAGAAAGTCCCAGCCAGGACGCACCCGCACACAGGTCTTCGTCGTCGAAGGCCAGGAGAGAGAACGAGAGCTGGCCCGGATGCTCTCCGGGCACGAGGACTCCCAGGCAGCGCTCCGGCACGCCGCTGAGCTTCTCCAGGAAGCAGTCGTGGGACAATCCGAGCCGTGAGGAATCCCTTCCGCAGGAAGTCTGCGTCCGTCTCCGAGCATCCCAGCGGTGTCGTACGCGTCGACGCGCGCACGAAGAAGCTCACCAAGCGTCTCCAGCCCGGGGAAATTGCCATCATCGACCACACCGACCTCGATCGGGTGGCCGCCGAGGCTCTGGTGGAGTGCGGTGCCTTAGCGGTCCTCAACGCCTCCCCGTCCATCTCCGGGCGCTACCCGAACCTCGGCCCCGGAATCCTCCTTGACGCGGGAATCCCGCTCGTGGACGACCTGGGCCCCGACATCATGCGCCTGCATGACGGTCAGCACGTCACTGTCGAGGACGGCTCGGTGCGGGTTGAGGGCAAGGAGCAGGTCATCGCCGAAGGAGCGGTCCAGACCAAGCAGACCGTTGCCGAGGCCATGGAGGAGGCTCAGAAGGGCCTGTCCGTCCAGCTGGAGGCCTTCGCCGCCAACACCATGGAGTACATGCGCGGAGAGTGGGACCTACTCCTCAACGGCGTCGGCATGCCCTCACTGACCACGCAGATGAGTGGCAAGCACGTCCTGGTGGTCGTGCGCGGTTACTCCTACAAGGAGGACCTGCAGGCGCTCAGGCCCTACATCCGCGAGTACAAGCCCGTCATCATCGGTGTCGACGGAGGCGCCGACGCCGTCCTGGACGCAGGCTTCAAACCGACCATGATCGTGGGCGACATGGACTCCGTGTCCGACAAGGCACTGACCTGCGGCGCCGAGATCGTCGTCCACGCCTACCGTGACGGACGCGCCCCGGGCCTGGCCCATGTCGAGGAGCTCGGGGTCGAGCACCATGTCTTCGCGGCCACCGGTACCAGTGAGGACATCGCCATGCTCATGGCCGATGAGGCCGGTGCCGAGATCATCGTGGCCCTGGGGACGCACGCCACCCTGCTGGAATTCCTCGACAAGGGGCGCGCCGGCATGTCCTCGACCTTCCTGACCCGGCTCAAGGTCGGTGGCCGACTCATCGACGCCAAGGGCGTCTCCCAGCTCTACCGCACTCGCATCTCGGGGTGGTGGCTACTGTTCCTGGCCCTGGCGGGCAGCTTCGCCCTGGCCATCGCCCTGATGTCCACGCCCGGTGGACAGACCTTCCTGGGCCTGTCCGGTGCCGTGTGGGACGACGTCGTCAACTTCTTCCGCTCACTGGTGGGCCTTGCCCCGAACTCACCCACCGTCTAACGACCCCCGCCCATCTGAGAGGCAGCGCCTCTCACGGTCATCCTCAAGGTCTTCAACCATGATCGACTTCCGCTATCACCTGGTATCGCTCATCTCCGTGTTCCTGGCCCTCGCCGTCGGGGTCGTCCTGGGAGCCGGCCCCCTGCAGAACTCCCTGGGAACCGCGCTCAACGATCAGGTCACCGCCCTGCGAGAGAACCGCAACGCCACCCAGACCAAGCTCGAGCAGACGGAGACGGCCGTCAACGAGCGGGACTCCTACATCACTCAGGCCGCCAGCGGCCTCCTGCCCGGGACCCTGGCCTCCAAGAATGTGGCCATGGTGCTCCTGCCCGAGGCCAAGGCCGAGGACGCCGACGCCATCACCACCCAGCTCAAGAACGCAGGTGCCACCGTCACCGGCCGGGTGAGTCTGACCAGCACCTGGGTGGACCTGTCCCGGGAGAACTACCGCTCCACCTTCTCCGGACAGGTCCAGGGGCACCTGGACAGCACCACCTCCAAGGACGCCAACGGCATTCTGGGGGGAGGCACTGGCCAAGGCCCTGACCGCCAACGACGACTCCTCCCGAGTCCTCATGGACATGCTGTCGGTGACAGCGGACAAGTCCGGCACGCCCTTCGTCTCCGTGGACTCCACACCCACCGCTGCGGCCGAGATGATCGTCGTCGTCGGGCCGCGCCCGCAGGCCTCCTCCGGCAAGGGGGCGACGGTCGAGGCCACACCGGGGCAGGACCCCAAGGCCTGGGCCAAGGCGCTGGAGGGGACGGCCGGCCGGGCGCCCACAGTCGTCGTCGGCTCAGCCGACGGTGACGACGGCGTCGTCAGCATCATCCGCTCGGAGAAGGCGAAGGTGACCACTGTCGACTCCGTCGGCCAGATCGCCGCCTCCGTGTCCACCCCTCTGGCCCTGGCCTCCACCCGAGCGGGAACCATCGGCCACTACGGCTTCGATAAGGGAGCCGAGGCAGTCATGCCGCCAGTGACCAAGTAGTCCCTGTCCTCAGGTGACCCAGGCGGCTCAGGCGCTGTGGCCGAGTCATGGGTGGCGGCGCAGAGATCCGTCCTGGCCCTGCCTTAGGCTGAGGCCATGGCTGGCACGATCACGCGAGTAAGCTCCTACGCCCGAGACCTGGCAAGGGTGGGTATCAAGGCAGCGGGCACCGCCCTGTCCTGCTCCGTATGCCTGGCTCCCATCGCCCAGGGACTGGAGCGCATCAACTTCCACGGCCGTACCGTGAGCCTGCGCGGAGGCGTCGGGGCCGCAGCCGGCGCCGTGACGGCTGGGATCGAGGTCGGCAGGCTCCTGCGGGGCAGGACGGGCTCACCCTCGCGGGCAGGACTCGCCGCCACCCTCGCGTCTGCGGCCGGTGGGTGCGCCGGCCTGGTCGACGACCTCGATGCCGGGGCCCACGACGGCGACACCCCCGCCAAGGGCCTCAAGGGTCACCTCACCGCCCTCGCCCACGGGCGCGTCACCACCGGAGCCCTCAAGATCGCCGTCATCGGCTCAGGGGCGCTTGTCGGCGGTGTCCTCCTGGCCCGCCACCGCAGCTCGGGTGCCGGCGCACGTCCGCCAGCGTCCAGCGCCGTTGACGCCGTGTCCAGTGCCGTGGTCATCGCGGCCTGGGCGAACCTGCTCAACCTGCTCGACCTGCGCCCCGGACGGGCCCTCAAGACCGCCTGCATCGTGAGCACCCCCCGCTGCTGGCCACCCCCGGACGCGACGGCGAGCCCACCCGGATGCTGGCCGCGGGCACCCTGGGAGTCAGCCTCATGGCCCTGCCGGAGGACCTCCTGGAGAACACGATGCTGGGGGACACCGGGGCCAATGCCATCGGCGCCCTGCTGGGAACCGCCCTGGCCTGCCACCCCCACGCCGTGGTGCGCGCCGGAGCCGCCCTGAGCGGGGTGAGCCTCATCCTGGTCAGCGAGAAGGTGTCCTTCTCCCGCGTCATCTCCGACACCCCGGTGCTGGCCGCACTCGACGGGCTGGGGCGCCGCCCCTGATGGCATCCCAGCAACGCCGCGGCGGCCTGCTCTCAGCGGCCGGGTCCGTCGCCGGCCTGACCCTCGTCTCCCGTGTCCTGGGGTTCCTGCGCTGGCTCGTCCAGGCCGCCACCGTCGGCACCGGAACGGTGGCGGGTGCCTACACCACGGCCAACCAGCTGCCCAACACCCTCTACGAGGTCGTCGTCGGCGGGGTCCTGGCCGCCACCGTCGTTCCGCTCCTGGCCGCACCGATCGCCGCGGGCAGGCGTGAGGAGGTCACCGCCACCGCCTCGGGGCTGCTGGGCCTGGTCCTGGCGGTCCTGACCCCACTGTCCCTGGGGCTCATCGTCCTGGCCGCCCCGATCGCCTCCCTGTTCCCCACCTCCCAGGGCGTGGACCCGACGCTTCAGCATGAGCTCGTCGCCTCCTTCCTGCGCATGTTCGCCCTGCAGGTGCCCATGTACGGGGTGGCCGTCGTCCTCACCGGCGTCCTCCAGGCTCACAACCGCTTCACCTGGCCAGCGCTGACACCGATGCTCTCCAGCCTCGTGGTCATGGCGACCTACGGCCTCTACGGGGTGCTGGCTGGCGGCGACGACGCAGCCGCCTCCAGGCTCGCCCTCCAGGTGCTGGGCTGGGGACGACCCTCAGGGGTGGCCGCCCTCAGCCTGCCGTTGCTGTGGCCGGTCCACCGACTGGGACTGGGACTGCGCCCCACCCTGCGACTGGGGGGCGCCCAGGCCCGGCGGGCGCTGCGGCTCGGCGGGGCCGGGGTGTGGACGATCCTCGCCCAGCAGGTGAGCGTCCTGGTGGTCCTGGCCATGGCCCGCTGGGGCGGGCAGACCGGAACCGCGGCGGTCTACCAGTACACGCAAGCCGTCTACGTCCTTCCCTACGCAGTGCTGGCCGTCCCCGTGGCCACCGTCCTCTACCCCCGCCTGACCGCCGCCTTCGAGGCCCGCGAGCTGTCGGCGGGCAGTCCCGGCGGCACAGGTGTGGATGAGGACGCCACGAGGCTGGTGGCCACCTCCACGGCCCTGGTCACCGCCGTCGCCGTGGCCGGAACCGCCATGCTGCTGGCCGCCAGCGCCGCCGCCGAGCGCTTCTTCTCCTTCAAGCAGGTCGACGGGATGGGCCAGGCGCTGGCCGTCCTGGCGCCTGGACTGATCGGCTACGCCCTCATCTACCAGGTCACCCGGGTCCTGTTCGCCGCCGACCGCTCTCGGCCCGCCGCTCACGCCACCGCGGCCGGCTGGCTGACCGTGGCCGTGGCCTGCGCCGCCTGCGTGCGCCTCATGGCGCCCTCTGGCGGGGACGGGCGCGCCACCCTCGTGGCCCTAGGAGTGGGCACGACCATCGGGATGACGGTGGCGGGAGCGAGCCTGCTCATCGTTCTGGCCCGGATCATGGGGGGCCGCGTGCTGCGCGCGACCCTGACCGCGCTCGGTGCGGGGCTGCCCGTGGCCCTCGTCCTCGGGCTGGCCGTCCGAGAGGCGACCACCCGCGTCACCTCCCTGCCCCTGGCCGTCATCACCGCCCGTGATCGGTGCCGCTGCGGCCGCGGCCCTCGTCCTGGTGGTCATCCACCTGGCTGACCGCAGCCTCCTGGCATCGGTACGTGGCGGCAGGCCGACGGTGACAACGAAGGACGACAAGGAGCAACCATGAGCGACGTCGACGCCACGAACAAGCCCGGTGCCGTACAGGACCCGCAGGTCGGGACGCCGGAGGATCCTCCAGGTGTGCGGATCGGCCGCTGGAGGGGTTCGGGCCCACCTGGCTGACTGCGCCCGCCTCCTGGCCGCCAACGGCCACGACGTCATCGTTGAGGCCCCCGCCGCGGTCCTTGACGGACTGGATATCGAGCCGGCTCGCGCCGAGCCACTCGAGATCGGCCCCCGCCCCAGCCTCAACGACACCCTGGCCGTGGCCAGGCTGCGTCGCCTGGGCCGGCGCGCCGACGTCCTTCACGCCCACGGCCTGCGAGCCGGGGCCCTGGCCGCCCTGGCCCTGGGACGACGCCGCCGCGGACGCACACGGCTGGTCGTCACCCTCCACAACCTCACCGTCGGGGGGCGCCTGACCACCTTGGTGGGGGACAGGCTCGAGCGGCTCATCGCCCGGCGCGCCGACCTCGTCCTGGCGGTCAGCCCCGACCTGGCCGAACGGGCCCAGGATCTCGGCACCCCACACGTCGAGCTCGCCATCATCCCCGCGGTGCCACCCCAGCAGCCCGCCGAACCGAGCACCTCCGACGCGGCCGCGGCGGAGGATGCCTGGCCGCGAAGCGGGGCCCGCCTCCTGACCGTCGCCCGCCTGGCTCCCCAGAAGGGCCTGCCGCTGCTGCTCGAGGCCGCCGCGATCCTCTCCCGCGAGGTCGACGCCGGCCGGCTGACCGCCTTCACCTGGGCCCTCGCCGGGGACGGCCCCGGCCGCGAGCAGGCCGCTGAGCGCATCGCCGCCGAACAGCTCCCGGTCACCCTCCTGGGGCGGCGAAGCGATGCTCCGGCCCTCATGGAGGTCGCTGACATCGTCGTCCAGACCAGCCTGTGGGAGGGCCAGCCCCTCACCATCCAGGAGGCCCTGCGCGCAGGCACCGCGATCGTGGCCACCGACGTCGGAGGCACCGCCGTGACCGCCAGAGGAGGAGCCCGCCTCGTGGACCCTCAGGCCCAGACCATCGCGGAGGCACTTCGAACCCTCCTGAGCGACCCCGAGGCCCGCACCCGCGCCGCTGAACGCGCGCAGGCGGCGGCCAGGCTCCTTCCCGGGCTCGAGGACCTGGCGGCCCAGCTGCGACAGACGGTCCTCGACCTGCACTGAGCCGCCCTGCCCCGAGCGGTAGCATCGTGGTGCCCGAGCGCCCAGCAGCGACGACGCCGGCAGCGAGAATGAGGAGCCAATCGTGGATCATCCGGTGACGAGCACCCGCAGCAGCGACGGCATAGAGAACAGCCTCGCTGACACGCGCGAACCGGGGCGGGAGCTGGTCTCCAGCGAGCGGGTCTGGAGCGGGACCGATCTTCGCCGTCGACGCCGACCAGGTGCGCCTCGGCCCCGGTCAGGAGCCGGTGGCCCGTCAGGTCGTCGTCCACCACGACGCCGTCGCCGTCGTCGCGCTGCGTGAGGGCGATACATCCTCCCAGCCCGACGGCGCCGCGGAGATCCTCATGATCCGCCAGTACCGTCATCCCGTGCGCGCCTGCCTGTGGGAGATCCCGGCGGGGTTGCTCGACGTGGCGGGGGAGGAGCCGGCCGTTGCCGCTGCCCGCGAACTCGCTGAGGAGACCGACTACGAGGCGGCCACCTGGTTCACGCTGGCCGAGTTCTACGCCTCGCCAGGCTTCACCACCGAGGGAGCCCGGATCTTCCTCGCCCAGGACCTGAGCCTGCTGCCCGAGGACCGGCGCACCGTCCGCGAGGACGAGGAGGCCGAGTTCGTGCCCACCTGGGTCCGCCTGGACGAGGCCCTCGACGCCGTCATGGGCGGCCGCCTGCACAACCCGTCCACGGTGCTCGGAGTCCTGGCCACGGCTCAGGCACGTTCCCGCGGCTGGGCAGGGCTGCGTCCCGCTGACGCCCCCTGGCTGCGCAGCCCGGAGAGCCTGTAGGACGAGTCAAAGTACTTGTCTGTCGCCAGTGGGAGCACTTTCGGACCGGTGTTCCTGGGCAGGATAGTGACCAGGATTCGGCGAGTCTGCCCGCCATGGTGAGCGAGGGTCGCCTGACTCAGGTGAAGAACACCTGAACATCAATCGATTAATCGACTTGGCTCAATGTGGTTAACCGGTTGACTCATGAGCGTGTTCTGAGTCATGATCTCTCTGTGTCCGGTACCGATGCCGGGCCTCCCGACCAGAAGAGGGAAGGGGAGATGATGACGACTCTCGCCGATGTCGCTGCCGCGGCTGGTGTCTCCAAGGCTGCGGCCTCCCTCGTGCTCTCCGGCAAGTTCGAGGGGCGCGTGAGTGAGCGCAAGGCTGAGCGGGTCCGTATGGCCGCTGATGAGCTCGGCTACGTTCGTGACGCCATTGCCGGTGGCATGCGCAACGGTCGAACCCGGACGATCGGGGTCATCGGCGAGCGTGTCCTGTCCACGCCCTACGCCGTCTCCATGATCGACGCTGTTCTGTCCACCAGTCAGAGCCTCGGGTGGTCCGTCCTTCTCACTGACGCAGGACGCGACGGCGTTGCCGCCAAGGAGGCAGTCCGCGAAATGGTCGCCCGGCGCGTCGGCCAGGTGGTCATTGCCTCGATGTATCACCGCGTTGTTCCGGTTCCTGGGCAGATCAAGGATGTCGTCGTGCTCAACGGCGTTGCTGACCGCCCTGGGGTTCCTGGTGTCGTTCCCGATGAGCGTCAAGGCGCCAGCGATGCCGTTGCCCACCTCGTCGACCTCGGCCACCGCCGTATCGGCTACCTTGGGCACGACGACGCCGAGAGTATCGCTGTGCGTGAGCGTTCCGACTCCTACCGCCACAGCCTTCGAGAGGCCGGGCTGGCGGTGGACGAGTCGCTCCTCGTCACCGGGGGACTCGACCCCGATAGTGTCGACGCCACTGCCCGCCGTCTCCTCGACCGGCCTGATCGTCCGACCGCCGTCTTCTGCTACAACGACGCCCTGGCGGCCGGCGTCTTCCGGCAGGCGGTACGCCTGGGGATCTCCATTCCCAACGACCTCTCTGTTATCGGCTTTGACGACCTCGCGCTCATCTCTACGAACCTCGATCCCAGGCTCACCACGATGCGCCTGCCGCACTGGGAGATGGCCGAGTGGCTCACTCGCGAGCTCGCTGCGGGCCGTACAGCCGAGCTCCCGGACGTCACTCGTTTCCCCTGCCCTCTCATCGAGCGAGCCTCCACGGCGCCTCCCGCCACCTCGCTGCCGTAGTTCGGGCGCCGCACACGAGGTCGGCCCCACCAGCTCTCCGCCCGATGGGTGGAGTCAGATCCCCACCTCTCACACTGATACACAAAGGAGTGCCATCATGATGACCACCCGCCGTATGTTTCTCGGCGCCAGCGCCGCCGCCTTGACCACGCTTGCCGCATGCTCCTCTCAGTCCGGAAAGGGGACGGGCGGCCTGACGCTCTGGACCCACAACGGAGGCAACAAGGAGGAGCTCGACGTCGTCAACAGCGCGGTCAAGGACTTCAACGCCGCGAACCCCAACACCCCGGTCACGGTGAAGTCCTTCCCGCAGGAGTCCTACAACGATGCCATCGCCTCAGCCGCAGTCTCCGGCAATCTGCCCGACATCCTCGACCTTGACGGCCCGATCATGTCCAACTGGGCCTGGGCCGGATACCTCTCGCCACTGACAATCTCGCAGGATCTCCAGGGAAAGATCATCGACTCCGCTAAAGGCGTCTGGAACAACAAGCTCTACTCCGTCGGCCCCTACGACACCTCGCTGTGCTTCCTCGGACGTAAGTCGGCCTTCGACAAAGCCGGTGTCACCATCCCCACGGTCAACAAGCCGTGGACGAAGGACGAGTTCATGGGTGCCCTCGACAAGCTCTCAAAGCTCGACGGCTTCAGCTACGCCATTGACATGTCGGTGTGGGACACCGCCGAGTGGTGGCCCTACGCCTACGCTCCCATGCTCCAGTCCTTCGGTGGCGACCTCATCGACCGCAAGAGCTATGAGACCGCCGAGGGCTTCCTCAACGGGGACAAGGCCGTCGAGTGGGGCACCTGGTTCCGCTCGCTGTTCACCTCCAACTACGCCTCTCAGACCCCGGCCAAGGACGGCCAGGACTTCCTTCAAGGCAAGGTGCCGCTCGTCTATGCCGGCGGATGGAAGGTCCTCAAGGCTCAGGAGACCTTCGGCGAGGACGAGGTCCTCATCCTCCCCCCTGTCGACTTCGGCGCGGGTGCTCACGTAGGCGGCGGCTCCTGGCAATGGGGTGTGTCCTCCTCCTCGAAGAACGCCGACGCTGCGAACAAGTTCATTGAGTTCCTCATGCAGGACAAGTACCTCGTTCAGTACTCCGACGCCATCGGCAACTTCCCGTCAATCGAGTCGGCCACCCCGAAGACGAAGTACTACGGCGAGGGCAAGCCGCTGGAGCCTGTTTACGAGATCGGTAAAAAGTACGCCCTCCTGCGTCCTGCGACACCCGGATACAAGGTCATCTCATCGACTTTCGACAAGGCCGCTCGGGACATCGTTTCCGGTTCCGATGTCAAGTCGACCCTCGACCAGGCCGTCAAGGACATCAACGCGGATATCAAGTCGAACGATGGCTACAAGGCCAAGTAGGTAAAGTAAGCCAGTAAGCCAAGTAGGCCAAGTGCGCTACTGAGTACCTGATCGTGCGGCCGGTCAACAGCCGCGCCACCTTCCTACACCACCAGCACCGATCCGGCGTGCGCGTAAGAGTGCGCCGCCGGGAAGGGAACAGATATGGCAGCCCCCAGTACCATGAGGCGCCGCGGCAGGACCGCCGCATTGCGCAGAGAGGCTAGGACGGCGTGGCTCATGAGCTCGCCGGCCCTCCTGCTCCTCCTGCTTTTCATGGGCATTCCGATCCTGCTTACCTTCATCCTGTCCTTCACGAATACGCGTCTCATCTCCCCCAACCCTCCGCAGTTCATCGGGATGGAGAACTTCGTACGGGCGTTCACCGACGACCCGACCTTCATCCGGTCTCTGGTGAATACTGTCTTGTTCGCGCTCGTTGTCGTGCCCTTCCAGTCCATCCTTGCCCTAGCGCTGGCGATTCTTGTCAACCAGAAGGTCAAGGGAGTCACTGCTTTCCGGACAATGATCTTCATGCCCGTGGTGACCTCCATGGTTGTGGTCTCCATCCTGTGGAGCTTCTTCTATCAGGACAATGGCCTGTTCAACTCGATGCTCAACACCGTCACTGGCGGCGGGTGGTCCACCATTGCCTGGCTCAACCACCCTGGCACCGCGATGCCTGCCATTATCGTGCTGTCTATCTGGCAAGCGGTCGGTTTCCATATGATCATCTGGCTCTCCGGCCTGCAAATGATTGACCCGGTTCTCTACGAGGCCGCTGACCTCGACGGCGTCAACGGTTGGCAGCGCTTCCGCTACATAACATGGCCGGGGCTGCATTCGACGATGGTCTTCATCCTCGTCACCATCACGATTGCTGCGCTGGGCCTGTTCGTCCAGGTCGACGTTATGACATCCGGAGGTCCCCAAGATGCCACCTCGACAATCGTCTACCACGCGGTGCGCAGGGGTTACCGTGAGCAGGACATGGGGTACGGCAGCTCCATCTCACTCATATTCTTCATTGCCGTCCTGCTCATCAGTCTCATCCAGCGCTGGCTCACCAGGGAGAAGGACTGACATGCTCACTGAGACAACTAGGACCGATGCAGTACCTGCGACTACAGTCGTCGATGCCCTCGAGGCTCCCGAAAGGAGCCCGCGTTGCCGTGGCCGCGCCGCCACCAGGAAAAGGTCCAGGGTGCTGACGTACGCCGGCCTTGTCTTCGCCTCGTGCGTCGCTGTGTTCCCGCTGCTGTTCATGGTCTTCTCATCCTTCAAAGAAGACCACCAGATCTTCGCTGATCTCGGCTCCTTTAAGGCGTTCCTTCCGACCGGTCACCTATCACTGGATAACTACTCCGGAGTATTCGAGCGGGTCCCGGCTGTACGGTTTATCACAAACTCGCTCATCGTGACCGTTGCGATAGTATTGCTCGGTCTCATTGTCAACTCCATGATCGGATTTGCGATATCGCGTATGCGCTGGAGGGGCAAGAACATTGTGCTCTCGCTTGTCCTAGCCACCCTCATGGTTCCTTCGAGACCATCGCTGTGCCGCTCGTATACTGGGTCGCCAAGTTGCCATCGCTGCAGTGGGTCGTTGACGGTTTTCTTGTCAAACAGGGAATGCTCAACACTTATCAGGTGCAGATTCTGCCCTTCGTTGCCAATGCACTCTCCATCTTCCTGTTCGCCCAGCACTTTGGTGATATCCCCAAGGAGATCGACGAGGCGGCCCGCGTTGATGGCGCGTCCTGGTGGGTGATCTACTCACGAATCATCGTGCCACTGTCTGGTCCGACCTTCGCCACAGTCGCCATCATCACGATGCTGCCGGCGTGGAACTCCTACCTGTGGCCGCTCATGGTCATCCAGGAGGAGTCTATGCGGCCCGCGAGTGTCGGTATGCAGTACTTCTTCCAACTCAACCCGGTATGGGGGCAGATCATGGCTTACGGCACACTCATCACTCTGCCTGTTCTTATCATTTTCGTTCTGTTCCAGCGCTCGTTCGTAGCGTCGTTGGCAGGTACCGCCGTCAAAGGCTGAGTGTGGGGTGCTTAACGAGCGGATCATGGGGCATGTTCCAATCTCGGCCCTGCTACGTAAGCGTGCACTGCCCACTGCCCTCGTGTCCGGTAGCGGCTCCGCCGCTCAGTTCATGCCTGTCTGAATATCTCAGCCTTGATCTCAAAGGAGAGACCTGTGACCACTGGAGACCCCGGCTTTAGCCGAAGGACCATATTGAGGACGGCGGCCGGAGTGGTCGTCGCCACAGCCGCTGGAACAGCCTGTGGCATGGCAACATCAACGTTTGCAAGCGCAGCTGTCAGCCGTCGCGCGCTTCTTCATCTCACCCCCTACAACCGGGTGGTCCTGCGACCCCCAACGCCCGTACTACCTTGGTGGTCAACTCCACCTCCCACGCCTCCAGGCCGCCCGGACTGCAGGACCAGGAGGGTGGAGACTTGCGACCTCGACCGACGAAGTCTCTTTCTCCGACGTAGGCGATACGATCCCGCTCGTAGGTGACACTCCTGCGTGGAGCGATTCGGCCGTCGTCGACACCGACAACACTGCCGGTCTTGGGGCCGGGGCGGTCGTCGCTCTCGTGACGCACGTGCCCCACGGTGACCTCACTCGCCAGGCCCAGTATCTCCACTGGTCAACGGATGACGGGCGCAGCTTTTCGATGCTCTCCGAACCAGTCATTCCGAACCCGAATGCTGATAATGCATCTACGGATGAGGAGATCGATAATGCCAGGTGGTTCCGTGACCCGAAGGTTGTCCGAGACGAGGTGCGCAGCCAATGGGTGTGCGTCATCGGTCGGCGTAAGTATCTCTCGTTCTACGTCTCCACTGACCTACACCACTGGCGGTGGACCTCCAACTTCGACTACCTCATACCTGGGGCTACCGATCTCGGGGAGGCATGGAGTGCCCTGATCTGTTCCGCATCATTGCCGATGACGGAACCAGCCACTGGGTCCTCGGCGCCTCAATGGACGGATGGGGAGCAGGATCGTTCGGCACCTACGCGTACTGGATAGGGAACTGGGATGGAACTCGGTTCGTGACAGACAACCTCAGACCGCAGTGGCTCGATCATGGGTATGACTGGTACGCGGCTGTTACTTGGCCAAGTGCCGACTCACCCCAGAACGTGAGGCATGCTGTCGCCTGGATGAACAACTGGAAGTACGCCGCCAGGCACGTTCCCACTCTCGACACCGATGGGTACAACGGTCAGTACTCTGTCGTTCGTGAAATCCGACTCTGTCGGCAGCCCGGCGGCTGGTACAGCCTGCTGAGCGCTCCCAAACCTGTGCTCGCGACCAGTATCCTCTCGCAGAAGTCCTTTTGGGCGACGTCAATGTCACCGGCCGCCGGGTACTCGACGTCACGACTGAGGCCTACGTTCTAACCACTGACATTGCCTGGACAAATGCAACTAACGTAGGCATAGAAGTCCTGCGCAGCTCAGACGGAACTCGGCACACCAACGTCGGCGTCTTTAATGGCCGCGTCTATGTCGACCGAGGTCCGAGCGAGAGCATATCGGCGCCCTTCGCTCCGTATACGCAGTCCGAGGCGCCTATCGACCCCGCCGCCCGTCATGTGCACCTCACTGTGGTCGTTGATCGCAACAGTGTCGAGGTCTTCGTCAATGCGGGCCACACCGTTCTGTCCAACCAGGTCTATCCCGCCGCCGGCGATCATGGCTTGGCCCTCTACTCCGATAACGGGAGCGCGGTGTTCTCCGACCTCTCCCTTAGAACCGTCTGACCCCTGAGGAGACAGATCACATGGCACTTGCACTGAATGACCACTGGCTGTGGGACCACTGGATCTGTGACGACGGCGATCGTTATCACCTCTTCTTCCTACGGGCGTCGCGTGCGTTACACGACCCGGAGCGGCGGCACTTCCGTGCTTCCATGGGGCACGCCGTTTCCAGCGATGCGCGTACGTGGCAACTTTTGCCCGATGCCCTAGTGCATTCCGACGGGCCGGCGTTCGACGACAGGCCATCTGGACCGGCTCCACCATCGTCAAGCCCGACGGTGCTATGCGTGTCTTCTACACCGGTATCTCTCGAGCAGAGGACGGGCTGGTTCAGCGCATCGGCTGGGCTGACTCCACTGACGGAGTGACGTTTGAACGCACGTGCGATGTTCCTCTGGAGGCGGACTCCAGGTGGTACGAGAGGAGAAACCGACGTCTCTGGCGCCGAGCACTGGAGGGATCCCTTTGTCTTCAGGCACGACGGGCGCTGGCACATGCTCATCACCGCCAGGGCGAAGGGGGCTGAGCACTTTGGTGCCGGCGTCATCGGTCATGCCGTCTCCGATGACCTGGACCACTGGCAGATCGGGCCGCCGCTGACCAGCCCGTCGGTCTTCGGTCAGCTGGAGGTTTCCCAGAGCCGGGCGTTGACGACCGTCATCTCCTCGTCTTCTCCTGCGGTGACGACATGAAGGCTGAACCTGGTCCGGGCGGGGTGTGGGTCGCCGAGGGGAGGGGCGCTGGGGCCCTGGGATATCGACGGCGCCAGGTACGTGCGCCCAGAGCACCTCTATGCCGGTCAGCTGCTTCAGCTGCGCGACGGGGCGTGGGTCTTCACGGGCTTCGAGGACATCGTCAACGGTGAGTTCGTCGGTGCGGTTCCGGACCTTCTGCCGTGGGCTGATGTCGAGCTTCTCCCAAGAGGCGGGCGCTAGGAGGCTGCGTCGTCGGTTGCCTGGACGGCGAGTGATCGAGGTGCCGTCCAGGACCGGGCTCGTCTCTAGCTCACCGTGCTGTGTCGGGTGACGGTGCAGTTTACGGTGCGCGAGGCCGGGCGTCCCGACCAACGACTAGTTAGGTATTCCTAGGTAAGGGTTACCTTTGATTAGATGACGTGTTCAATCCCACCCTGCGACGCTCCGTCGTGAACTTGCCAGTGTTGAATTCGGCAAGCAAGATCTTGGTTAAACTCGTGGCACAACGACCAGCGACGCCTCGCAGGTCAGTGCCTGGAGCCGGTCCAGGGCATGGCCGAACCGGCCGCAACGGGGCAGGCCGTGAGGCGTCGGAAGCGACTAGGGGAGGAGAACCGTCATGACGCAGAGCGACGACGACTCTACCCGGGCACGCGTTCTCGACCTCATCGCTGAGAAGGGACCGGTGTCGGCGGCGCAGCTCGCCAAGGTCCTGAGGCTGACGCCGGCCGCCGTGCGCAGGCACATCACCGCCCTTGAGGACGCTGAGCAGATCGAGGTGCACACGCCGGCCCAGACGGGCAAGCGCGGCCGCGGTCGCCCGGCCCGGCACTACGTCCTGACGCCCAAGGCCCGCACCTCCTTCGCGGAGGGCTACTCCGACCTGGCCAACCGTGCCCTGCACTACCTGTCCCAGGTGGCTGGTGACAAGGCGGTCGACTCCTTCGCCGCGGCCAGGGGCCGTGACCTCGAGCGCCGCTACGCCACCGTCGTCGAGGCGGCCGGCAAGGATCCCTCGGAGAGGGCCCGCGCCCTGGCGGACGCCCTGACTCTCGACGGCTACGCGGCCTCGGTGCGCGACGTCGGGGACGGCTCCTTCGCCGTCCAGCTGTGCCAGGGCAACTGCCCGGTGCGCGATGTGGCCGGGGAGTTCCACGAGCTGTGCGACGCCGAGACCCAGGCCATCTCCCGGCTCGTGGGCGTCCCCGTCCAGCGTCTGGCCACCCTGGCCGGAGGCGAGCACGTCTGTACCACCCACATTCCGATCGCCATGCCCGCGCTGCGCAAGCGCGCGGTTCGGGCGGCGGCTAAGACGCGAGGCCTTGAGACCAAGCGAATGGAAGGAACCCGATGACACTGCCGACAACCGAGACCACGCGTAGCACCGACGACGAGATCATCGACTCGATCTCGACGAGCTACGACTTCGGCTGGCACGACTCCGACGAGGCCGGTGAGAAGGCCAAGCGAGGCCTTGATGAGCAGGTGGTCCGCGAGATCTCCGCCATCAAGGGAGAGCCGGAAGTGGATGCTGGCCAAGCGTCTCAAGGCCTACTCCACCTTCGAGCGCAAGCCCATGCCCACCTGGGGCGTGGACCTCTCCCAGCTCGACATGGACGCCGTCAAGTACTACGTGCGCTCCACGGACCGGCCGGCCAACTCCTGGGACGACCTGCCCGAGGACATCAAGAACACCTACGACCGCATCGGCATCCCCGAGGCCGAGCGCGAGCGCCTGGTGGCGGGCGTGGCCGCCCAGTACGAGTCGGAGGTCGTCTACCACCAGATCCGCGGTGACCTGGAGGAGCAGGGCGTCATCTTCGTGGACACCGACACCGCGGTGCGCGAGTACCCCGAGCTCGTCAAGGAGTACTTCGGGACCGTGGTGCCCGCCGGCGACAACAAGTTCGCCGCCCTCAACACGGCCGTGTGGTCCGGGGGCTCCTTCATCTACGTCCCCAAGGGCGTCCACGTCGAGATCCCGCTCCAGGCCTACTTCCGCATCAACACCGAGAACATGGGCCAGTTCGAGCGCACGCTCATCATCGCTGACGAGGACTCCTACGTTCATTACGTCGAGGGCTGCACCGCCCCCATCTACTCCACCGACTCCCTGCACTCGGCGATCGTGGAGATCGTGGTCAAGAAGAACGCCCGCGTGCGCTACACGACCATCCAGAACTGGTCCAATAACGTCTACAACCTGGTGACCCAGCGCGCTACCTGCGAGGAGGGCGCCACCATGGAGTGGATCGACGGCAACATCGGCTCCAAGCGCAACATGAAGTACCCGGCCGTCTTCCTCATGGGCCCCCACGCCCGCGGCGAGGCCCTGTCCATCGCCTTCGCCGGCGCGGACCAGCACCAGGACACCGGCGCCAAGATGGTCCACATGGCGCCCCACACCTCCAGCCACATCGTCTCCAAGTCGATCGCCCGCCACGGTGGCCGCAGCGCCTACCGCGGACTGGTGCAGATCATGAAGAACGCCCGGCACTCCAAGTCCAACGTGCTGTGCGACGCGCTCCTGGTCGATGAGATCTCCCGCTCGGACACCTACCCCTACGTCGACGTGCGCACCGACGACGTCGAGATGGGCCACGAGGCGACCGTCTCCAAGGTGAGCGCCGACCAGCTCTTCTACCTCATGCAGCGCGGGCTGACCGAGACCGAGGCCATGGCCACGATCGTGCGCGGCTTCGTCGAGCCCATCGCCCGGGAGCTGCCCATGGAGTACGCCCTCGAGCTCAACCGGCTCATCGAGCTGCAGATGGAGAACTCGGTGGGCTGACCCACCGCAGCGGATCCTCCCTCGTCAGCCCACTCAGCCTTCGACCCACACCTCATCACACCGGCCTGCTACCGGCCAAGGAGCACCTCCACATGCCTGAACTCTCGACCGACCACTCGAGCGCCACGCTCGACGGCGCCCACTCCCACGGCGGGCCGCGCTACGTCTCCTCGCGCGCCGACCGCCCCACCTCCTTCGACCCCGCCGACATCCCGGTGCCGCGCGGCCGTGAGGAGGAGTGGCGCTTCACGCCGATGAAGCGCTTCGCCCCGCTGTTCGACCTCGACGCCATCCGCGCGGCCACCGCCGGCCAGAGCGATGCCGGCGCCGTCCGTATTGAGGCGGACCTGCCCGACGGCGCGAGCCTGGAGACCGTCGCGCGCAGCGACGCCCGCATCGGCACCGTGGGCGCCCCGGTCGACCGCACCGGCGTCACCGCCTGGAACGGCACAGAGACCGCCACGGTGCTCACGCTGGAGCCCGGCGCCCAGCTGGAGCGGGCCGCCCGACTGAACATCATCGGCCAGGACGCACAGCTCGCCCGCCCCACCGCCCAGCACATCCTCGTCGCTGCCGAGGCCGGTTCCAAGGGAACCGTCGTCCTGGACCACACCGGCACCGCCGCCCTGACCCAGGGTGTCGAGGTGACGGTCGCCGACGGCGCCGAGCTCACCCTGGTGACCGTCCAGGGCTGGGAGGACGGGGCCGTCCACGCCTCCAACCACCGGGTCAAGGTCTGCGGCCGCGGCGTCCTCAAGCACGTCGTCGTCAGCCTCGGCGGAGACGTGCGCATCTGCCCCGACCTGGGCTTCTCCGGCGAGGGCGGGCACATCGACGCCTACGGCGTCTACTTCACCGATGCCGGCCAGCACCAGGAGCACCGCCCCTACGTGGCCCACACCGAGCCCCACTGCTACTCGCGCGTCACCTACAAGGGCGCCCTCCAGGGCGAGGGCGCGCACGCCGTGTGGGTGGGGGACTGCCTCATCGGTCAGGCCGCCCGCGGCACGGACACCTACGAGCTCAACCGCAACCTGGTCCTCACCGAGGGGGGCCAAGGCCGACTCCGTGCCGAACCTGGAGATCGAGAACGGCAACATCGAGGGGGCCGGCCACGCCAGCGCCACCGGCCGCTTCGACGACCAGCAGCTGTTCTACCTGCGCGCCCGCGGCATCCCCGAGACCGAGGCCCGCCGCCTCGTCGTCCTGGGCTTCTTCAACGAGATCGTCGCCGAGATCGGTGTCGATGAGGTCGAGGAGCGGCTCATGGCCGCCATCGAGAAGGAGCTCGAGCTCACCGGACTCATCACCGCCCGCACCGACCAGGACCCCGCCGCCGAGCCGGCAGCCGAGTGACAGGCCGGACCCGCACGACGGTCCGCCCACCCGCAACCAGACCACAACCCAGCTGAAAGAAACGTCGCATGAGCACTCTGCAGATCAAGAACCTCCACGTCCAGGTCGCCACCAACGACGGCCCCAAGCCCATCCTCAAGGGCGTGGACCTGACCATCGACTCCAACCAGGTCCACGCCATCATGGGCCCCAACGGCTCGGGCAAGTCCACCCTGGCCTACTCCATCGCCGGTCACCCCGACTACGAGGTCACCGACGGCGAGGTCCTCCTCGACGGCGTCGACCTGCTGGAGATGAGCGTGGACGAGCGCGCCCGGGCCGGCCTCTTCCTGGCCATGCAGTACCCCGTCGAGGTCCCCGGCGTCACCGTGGCCAACTTCCTGCGCACGGCCAAGACCGCCATCGACGGCCAGGCTCCCAAGGTGCGCCAGTGGGTCGGCGAGGTCAACCAGGCCATGAAGAACCTGCGGATGGACCCCGCCTTCTCCCAGCGCGACGTCAACGCCGGCTTCTCCGGCGGTGAGAAGAAGCGCTTCGAGATCCTCCAGATGGAGCTGCTCCGTCCCCGCTTCGCCGTCCTGGACGAGACCGACTCCGGCCTGGACGTCGACGCCCTGCGCATCGTCTCCGAGGGCGTCAACCGCCTCCACGACGAGTCTGACGCCGGCTTCCTCCTCATCACCCACTACACGCGCATCCTGCGCTACATCAAGCCCGACCACGTCCACGTCTTCGTCGACGGGCGCGTGGCTGAGGCCGGCGGCCCCTGACCTGGCCGACCGCCTCGAGGAAGAGGGCTACGACCGCTACCTGGCCTGACCGTCCTCACCGTGCCGGGGCCGACGACGGCGCGCCGCGCAACAAGGCGCCGTCGCCGGCCCCGGCACTGAGGCAGGGGGACTAAGGTTCCCCGTGACCTCAGGCCCCGCCGTCGGCGACCATGCCCGGAACCGCCCCGCACCGAATCGGAAAGGCACGTCATGACTCAGTCCACGGCCCCGCTCACCGGGGCGCCTTCGACCGGCGCACTCAACGCGGAGGAGGTCGCCGCGATCCGCGCCGACTTCCCCTACCTGGAGCGGGCCCGCCCGCAACGGCGAGGCTCTGGCCTACCTGGACTGGGCGGCCACGAGCCAGAAAGCCCGCCGGCGTCATCGCCACGGAGGCCGACTTCTACCGCATGTCCAACGGCGCGGCGGGACGCTCGACCTACCAGCTCGCCGACGAGGCCACCGCCACCTTTCGAGGACGCCCGCGACGCCGTCGCCGCCTTCGTCGGGGCGCGCGGCAGTGAGCTCGTCTTCACCAAGAACGCCACCGAGGCCATCAACCTCGTGGCTCTGGCCATCGGGCACGCCAGCCAGGGCCGGTCGGCGGCCCGCGGTGGAGGGCCCGCCGCGGCCGATGACCCGGCTCGGCGCCTCATCATCGGGCAGGGCGACGAGGTCGTCGTCACCCGAGCTGAGCACCACGCCAACCTCGTGCCCTGGCAGGAGCTGTGCGCCCGCACCGGCGCCACCCTGCGCTGGCTGGACCTGACCGAGGACGGGCGCATCGATGCCGCCACCCTGGACGTCATCACCGAGCGCACCCGCGTCCTGGCCCTGACCCACGCCTCCAACGTCACCGGCGCGATCAGCCCGCTCGACCTCATCCTCCCACGCGCCCAGCAGGCCGGCGCGCTCGTCGTCCTGGACACCTGCCAGTCCGCCGCCCACCTTCCGCTGGACTTCGGCGCCCTGAAGACTGCCGGCGTGGACGCCATGGTGCTCTCCAGCCACAAGATGCTCGGCCCCACCGGCATCGGCGCGCTCGTGGCCACCGAGGAGCTCCTGGCGGCGATGCCACCAGTGCTCACCGGCGGCTCCATGATCGAGATCGTCACCATGGAGTCGTCGACCTTCATGAGCGGCCCGCCCCGTTTCGAGGCCGGCAGCCAGCCGCTGGCGCAGGCCGCGGGATGGCGCACCGCCGTGGAGTACCTGGCCCAGATCGGCCTGGACCGGCTCCACGCCACCGAGCAGGCCCTGACCCAGCAGGTGCTCGAGGGCCTGGCCCAGGTCCCCGGGCTGCGCCTGGTCGGCCCGGCCGACACGACCGACCGCCTGGGCGTGGTCGCCTTCTCCATCGAGGGAGTCCACCCTCACGACGTCGGCCAGGTCCTCGACGCCGCCGGCGTCGCCGTGCGCACCGGCCACCACTGCGCCCAGCCCATCCACCAGCACTTCGGCATCCACGCCTCCTCGCGCCTGTCCTTCGGGGCCTGCTCCACGCCCGAGGAGGTGGACCGCTTCCTGTCCGCCATCGCCGACGTCCGGCGCTACTTCCAGAGGTGAGCATGAACGAACTCGACCAGCTCTACCAGCAAGTCATCCTCGACCACTCTCGGGAGCGCCACGGCTCCGGCGCCCTCGATGCCCCGGACGCCACCAGCCACCAGGTCAACCCCACCTGTGGTGACGACGTGACCCTGGGGGTGCGCGTCAAGGACGGCAAGATCGAGGCCATCGGCTGGGAGGGGGACGGGTGCTCCATCTCCCAGGCCTCCATCTCCGTCATGCACGACCTCGTCAACGGCGCCGACCTGGCCACCGTGGCCCGCCTCGAGGCGGACTTCGATACCCTCATGCACTCGCGCGGCAAGGGCGTCGACGACGCCGTCCTGGATGACCTCGAGGACGGGGCCGCCTTCGAGGGCGTCTCGAAGTACCCCAACCGCGTCAAGTGCGCCCTGCTGGGGTGGATGGCCCTCAAGGACGCCCTGGCCAAGTCCGGCGTCGCCCTGCCCGCCGTTGAGCCGAACGGCGCCGAGTAGATCAACTGTCCTGACACCACTGTCCGACCCGCGAGGAAGAAGGAAGAAGCCATGAGTGACAACCCCAGTGGGATGCCGGCAGCCGCCGACAACCCCATGGCCGCCCAGCAGCCGCCGGCCCCCGTCGCCAGCACCGAGGGCGTCGATGTCGCCGCCGTCGAGGAGGCTCTGCGCGACGTCATCGACCCCGAGCTCGGTATCAACGTCGTCGACCTCGGCCTGCTCTACGGGGTGTCGATCGAGCCCGACGGCACCGTCGTGCTCGACATGACCCTGACCACCGCCGCGTGTCCCGCTCACCGACGTCATTGAGGAGCAGGCCCAGCAGGCCCTGTCCCTCATCGCCGACAAGGTCCGCATCCAGTGGGTGTGGCTGCCGCCGTGGGGGCCGGACAAGATCACCCCTGAGGGCCGCGAGCAGCTGCGCGCCCTGGGCTTCAACGTCTGAGCCTCTGTCGAGGCCGCCGTCAGGTCAGGTCCTCCTCGACACCGAGGACCGCCTCGCGCAGGACACGCGCGTGGCAGTGGACGTGGTCGTGGCCGGCGAACAGGAGCGTCACGCGCCCCGTGAGGGCCTCGTGACGCAGGTGCTCGACGGCGGCGACCGCCTCGGGCCTCTCGGTGAGCTCGGCCCGGTAGGCCTCGACGAACTGGGGCCAGGGCAGGTCCCCGCTGTGGAAGGCCCGCCGCAGCTCGGTGGTGGGGGTGGCGTCCTTGGCCCACTCGTCGAGAGCGGCGCGCTCCTTGGACACGCCACGGGGCCAGAGCCGGTCCACCAGGACCCGTGCTCCGTCCTCGGCGCTGGGCTCCTCACGGATGCCTTTGAGAACCACGTTGGCAGATGAAGGAAGGCGTTGACTCATACCAGCGACGCTACTCGCCCCATCCGTCGGTGCGGTCCCATCGGCTCGCAGTGAACCGGGCGTGCGAGCGGCGCTCACTTAGCTGGGGCGCCATCGGTCGATCGCGGTGAGGAACTCCCGTTCCAAGGCCCGGGTGAGCCGCGCATCGGGGTACCCCGTGGCTCCGATGAGGCTGAAGAGCCCCCGGACCGCATCGGTGTCGACGCTCCTGGCAAGGGCTGCAAGGCGCTCAGGCGGCAGCCGGGCCTCCATCCGGGAGACCATGACCTGGGCGCGCTGCTCGATCTGCGCCTCTGACAGCTCGGTCGGCTCCTGGGAGTAAAAGGCCAGTGACTCGGCGTCGTAGTCAGGATCCGGGTCCACGAAGAGGAACTCCGCCTCCGGCGGCATCTGGCCGCGATAGCAGGCCAGGTCGGTCAGGTCCCGCTCCTTGCGCACGGCGCAGCGGGTGGCCTCATCGGCAGCGGCCTGCTCCAGCCGGTCGAAGAAGGCCGCCATACGTGGGGACATCGGTGAGACCGTCGAACCGGCTCTGGCTCGCTCCAGCAGGCCGGCGAGCATGTCCCTCTGCCTGGTGACCTCGGCCAGGTGATCCTCCACGGCGGCCAGTGCCCCGGCCAGGTCCTCGACCACGGAGCCGGCCGCCGCGCGTGCTTCAACCGTTCCGGCCGCGGGCGCGTCGTCGGGTTGCTCGACGCCGGTAGCCTCGGACTCGTCGAGAACGCGCCTGATGGTCTCCAGGGACACACCGGCCTGGACCAGCCAGCGGATCCGGGAGAGCCGGGCGACGTGGCTCAGGTCGTAGTCACGCCAGCCGCCCCGTTCTCCGGGAACTGGAAGCAGACCCAGCGAGTGGTAGTAGCGCACCGTGCGCACGGTTGTCCCGGTCAGCTCGGCGATCTCGGCAACGCGCATGGGGACAGTCTCACACGGCACCCGGATCCTGGGCCGTTCGGATCCGCGTCGTGGGGCCGGATCATGGGGAGTGCGATCCGTTTGCCGGGGCATGCCCGCGTTGCTACTGTGCCCGCGTGATGACAGGCGGATCAGGTACCGACGGCGGCAGCGGCGCCCCGTCTCGCCCTGAGCAGGCGGGAGGGTCCTGGTGAACGGCACGCGAGGCAACCTGCAGGTCGGCGACCTGCTCCAGGGCAGTGCAGGCGCCCTGTCAGTCACAGGTTGCCTGCTCTTCAAGGAATGGGACTCCCAGGACCACTGCTTCTACTACTGGGAGGAGTGGCAGCTCATCGGGGCCAGCAACGCCGACACCTGGGTCGAGGTCGACCACGATCCCGGCGAGGTCCTCTTCTACGAACCCGTTCGTCTCCAGGAGAAGATCGAGCCGTGGGCCCTGACCGTCGGCCAGACGATGCAGATGACGATCAACGGCGTCCTGCACCGCGGCATGGTTGAGGAGGTGACCACCGGAACGCTCGAGAACGTCATCGGTTCCCCGGTGTGCCCACTCAACATCGGCGAGACCATGACCTACGCCGAGGTACGGCTGACGGACCCGGCCGGCGTGACCAGCAGGCTGACCATCGACAGCCACCGTTTCCGTGACCTCCTGGCATACCGCAAAGACCTCCCTGTCCACTGCGCAGCAGAAGCAGCTCTTCGGGCGGGTCCTGTACAACCGCCGATCCGTCACCGGAAGAACCGGCCGGAACATCGGATGCGCGGTCGTCGCCGCCCTCGTCAGTATCGTGCTCGTCGGCGGGCTGTTCTCCGCGTGCTCCAACCTCAGCCGCACCAGTGGCGACGCCGACCCCACCAGCACCTCGCACTCGGGCTCCTCACGGAGCTACCGCCACCGCCCGGTCTACGGGGGCGGCGGAGGCGGAGTCGGCAGTAGGCCCGCCCGTCGGTGACGGGCTGCCCGCCATGTCGCTGTCGACGGCGGGGAGCGCGGTGGGGACCTCACCCCGTTTGTCGGCTGCCCGCCTCGTTGCTACCGTGCTCGCGTGAGTGCGGTGAGCCTGTGTTCCGTCAGCTACAAGATCAGTGGCGCCGAGCCGCATGCGCTCAACGACCTGTCCACCATGGAGTCGATTCTCCTTGGTGCCGCCCAGACGGCGGGACTGACTGCCGTCTCCAGTGCTCACCACCGCTTCGAGCCCCAGGGACTGAGCGCCGTCATCATTCTGTCCGAGTCGCATATCGCCGCCCACACCTGGCCCGAGTCCGGTACCGGCTACGTGACGCTCACCAGCTGCCGCACACTGACCCCCGCCCAGATCGAGTCCGTGGGGGAGCTGGTGCGCAAGCGCCTGCGGGCCCAGCAGGTGACCAGCTCGGGGATCACACTGTGAGTGTCAGAGGTGATCTGAGAGTCGGTGAGACACTTCGGGGTTCCTTGAGGAAGAAGAGCCGCTCCTACACCGTCATGGGGCGAGTTGTCCTCAAACGACGGGCTCAGGGAGGTCGGCGCTTCGTCAAGCGGGAGCAGTGGCGCCTGATCGACGACGACGGTCAAGAGCTCTGGCTGGAGATCCGTCGAGACACCAACAAGGTGGTTCTTCACGAGCCGGTTCCTGTTCAGCCGGCGATTGACCCGCTCACCCTCGAGGTCGGCTGGAGCCGGCAGCTGAGAGTTCGTGGCCGGCCGTGCACCGTCGAGGTCACGAATGTGCGCCGTGCTGAGATCGACCACGAGACCGGGGCTGTGAATCATCCCAATGGGGCTCTTACTGCGACAACCTGCGCCGATCTCCGCGTGGTGGATGCGCACGGCTCGATCTCCACCATGGTGGTCGATGCACATCGCCTCCACACCCGAGAGATCTACAGCGAAACAGGTCTGTCCTCCTCGAAGCAGTCCAGGGTCTTCGGTAGGCCCGTGACCCGACCGTGGTGGATACCCAGTTTCATGCGAAGGTTCTGGCGGTGGTTCCCCGCGGCGATCTCCGGGGCGAGTAGAAGCGATTGGGCCCCCGTGTTCTGGATCGTCCTGATGTTCGTGGTGCTGGTGCTTGCCGAGCTGATCGATGACGACGAGGGTTTCTTTCCCTCAGGAGGCGGCGTCCCCTTCCGGAACCGCTCGGTCTACGGCGGCGGGGGCGGCGGCGTCGGAAAATGACCTGGAGCCCACGGACTCAATCCCCTCGACGGTCACACACGAAGGAGAAGACATGTCGCTCATGACCATCGCTCACCACTCATCGGTCGACCTCAACTGGCAGTCACTGCTGAGCACCGTCGTCTACGCGGTGCTCGGAGTGGTTCTGCTCATGGTGTTCGCGCTGCTCGTCAACCGCATCTTCCGCCTCGACCTCAGACGCGAGCTCATCGAGGACCAGAACATCGGCCTGGGGGTCGCCTTCGCCGGCACGGCGCTGGCCATCGCCATCATCATCGCCGCCACCATCCTGAGCTGAGCCGCACACCATGACCCACGGCCGAATCGGGCGACGGGAGAACGTCGCCCTGTTCACTGCGGCGCTGCTCGCCGCGATCGGCGGGCTCATCTACGAGCTCATCCTGGGCACGGCCGCCTCCTATCTCCTGGGCGACTCCGTGCTCAGCTTCAGTCTGGCCACTGGTATCACCCTGTTCGGCATGGGTCTCGGCTCGCTGCTGGTCAACCGCTTCCGTGCAGCGCCGGCAGTCGTCTTCGGTGTCAGCGAGGTGCTCCTGGGCCTCATCGGTGGCAATTCCGTCCTCCTGCTGTACCTGGCCTTTGGGCGCACCCGCTTGCACTGGGTCGTCTTCGGCGGTATCAGCCTGACCATCGGCATCCTCATCGGCCTGGAGATCCCGTTGCTGGTGCGGACCTTCGCCGCCTTCGGGCGCCGCTCGACCAGCGAGCTGCTCGGCAAGGTCATGGCCATCGACTACTTCGGCTCACTGGTGGCCTCCCTGGTCTTCCCCCTGGTGCTCCTCCCACAGCTCGGCCTCATGCGCGGGGCCTACCTGGTCGGAGCCCTCAACGTCCTGGTGGCACTGCTCGTCCTGCTCCAGGTGCGCACACCGCGCAAGATCCTGTGGGCGGCCACTGCCGCCGTGGTGGCACTGGTCGGCATGTTCGCGGCCGCCAACCGCATCGAGCGCAGCGTGGAGGCGCTGACCTACAACGACCCGATCGTCTACTACCAGCAGACCGCCTACCAGAAGGTCGTCCTCACCCAGTATCAGGACGACCTGCGCCTGTACCTCAACGGCCAGCTCCAGTTCTCCAGCCTGGACGAGGCCAGGTACCACGAGACGCTGTCCGCCAGTGCCATGACCTCGGTGAAGGATCCCGCCCACGTGCTCGTGCTCGGCGGCGGTGATGGCCTGTTGGCCCGGGAGATCCTGCGCTACCCCAGCGTCACGGACGTCACCATCGTGGACATCGATCCCTGATGTCACCGAGCTGGCGCGGAATAACCGCCTGCTCAAGGACCTCAACCACGCCTCCCTGTCCGACCCCAGGGTGAAGGTCGTCAACGACGACGCCTTCACCTACGTCCAGGACTCCAAAGGCGACCTACGACGTCGCTCTCATCGACCTGGTCGACCCCTCCAACGAGAAACTCGCCAAGCTCTACTCCACCGAGTTCTATCGGAACATCGAGGCACGGCTGGCACCCGAGGGCGTCATGGTCACCCAGGCCACCTCCACCTTCTTCTCACCCCACGCCTTCTCCACAGTGGCCAGCACCGTCGCCGCCGCTCAGCCGGATCGACAGATCCTGCCCTTCTCCACCAATATCCCTCCTTCGGGGAGTGGGGCTTCGTGCTGTCCACCAGGACGCCGCAGAACCTCATCAGCCAGCCGCTGCCCAAAGGGCCTGACCTACCAGGACCGGAAGACCCTGGAGTTCATCATGCGAACCAAGCCGGCCCGCACCGAGTTCATGGAGCCCTCCACCCTCCTGCATCCGCGGATCGTCGAGGTCTACAACCAAGACATGCGGCAGTGGCGCTACTACTGAACCACTCAGGGAGAGGCGGCGAAATCGGCTCGGTCTGAAGAACTCCGGAGGCGACTTCGCCGCTGCGCTCTTATCGCACCGAGTTGGCCGCCTTACCTCATCTCAGGATTCTGATGGTCAGCCAGGCCGCGATCCCAGCGATCACCACACAGCTCATGAGGGACACGATAACCGCCATGCCGAGGATGAACAGATAGAACATCGACGTCAGCGTTGCCAGCCAGATGAGTGTGACACGAGCAGCGCGAGGAAGGGCTGTCACCAGGCATGCCCCGGCTGCGACGATCAGCAGGCCGCTGACGGCGAAGCTCATGAAGCCGGGGTCAGTGACGCTGACCGACTCGAGCGTCCCTCCCCAGATGATGATGAGGAGACCGCAGACGGCCAGGCATGCTCCGGCGATGTCTCGTCCGCTCAACTGCAGCCGGGACGACTTGTCGCGGTTCGTTGCTGTCATGTTGTTGTTTTCCTTCCGATGATGAGATGCGTAGTTGTCGCCAAGACGTCTGTCGTTATCTGGTGTTCGCCGAAGCCGCGAGCTCGCGTCCCCAGCTGTGGGCGTCGGACTCCTGGCCGGTGGCCAGCGGGCCCTTGCTCGCCGTCACCACGAAGCTTCTGACCGACACCGTCCGCCGACCCTGCCGCCGCTGTAGCGTCTTGGCAATCGCCTTGGCCGCAGAACCGCTGAGCCAGCCCTTGGAGATGACCGTGTCAAAGGCCGCGACGCTGAGGGAGGCTGGAATCTCCGCGTTTCCCAGCCACTGGCTGATCCCCTGGGAAGCACTGCCCGCGCCCGCCTGCGCACGGGCCTTGGCCCGCGTGGCCGCCGTCGGCAGGCCCCGGTTGTGAGTGGGGGCTCCCAGGACGAGCAGATCCAGGTCTCGGGCAGGGCGCCTGGAGCCCGGGCGACGTCGACGACCTGAGCCTCGATGCCGCCCTCGATCAACCCGGCGGCAACGGCCTCGGCGATGGCCCGGGTATTGCCGAAGCAGGACTCAACAATGATGAGCGCCCTGGTCATGGTGTCCTCCTGAGAACTGGTACCGGCGATGTCGCTGGTGGCGTGGCGTCATGAGCCCACTGTCGGGTGTGACGCCACGTCGCACGCAAACGGGGCCCGCCGCTCTCAAGGCGGCGGGCCCCGTCAGACCGAGAGGATCGGTGGGGAGGAAGGACGAGCCGGGGCGACGAACGGCGTCGCCCCGGCGTGTCTCAGAGCTGGGAGGCGTCGACGGCGAAGGTGTTGCAGGCCTGCATCGAGCCGGAGTCCATTCCGGTGGTGAACCAGCGCACGCGCTGCTCGGAGGATCCGTGGGTCCACGTGTCGGAGTCGACGTGCCCCTTGGCCCGCTCCTGGATGTGGTCGTCACCCACGGCCTCGGCCGCGCCCAGCGCGCCCTTGATCTCCTCACTGCTGGGACGATTGAGGAAGGGCTTGCCGGTGTCCGGGTCGGGGGTGGAGGAGGCGTGGTTGACCCAGATCCCCGCGTAGCAGTCCGCCTGGAGCTCCAGTCGCACCGAGTCCGACGTCGCACCGCTGCCCGAGCGGTCGGCCTTGGCCATCTGCCCGGTCAGGTGCTGGATGTGGTGGCCGAACTCGTGGGCCACGATGTACTCCTCCGCCAGGGGCGTGTCAGCGGCCCCCAGGGAGCGCTCCATCTCGGAGAAGAAGCTCATGTCCAGGTAGACCGTCCGGTCCCCAGAGCAGTAGAAGGGACCCACCGCTGAGGAGGCATTACCGCAGGCCGAGGAGATCTGGCTGCCGTCCCACAGGACGAACTCGGGCTTGGCGTACTTGAGCCCCGCCTGGGCCGGCAGCTGCTCGGTCCACACCGCGTCGAGGGACTCCGCGGTGGCCACCATGCGGCACTGGGTGTACTTGTTGGCACTGTCCCCGCTGGTGCACACGGAGGTGTCGATCGATGAGGCCGTCGACGTCGTCGTCCCGGTCTGCTGCTGCGCTCCCAGCATGGAGGTCAGGTCCACTCCCGTGAGCTGGGAGATGAGGACGACGGCGATGACGGTCAGGATGGAGCCGCCACCGATCACGGCGCCCCGGCCTCCGCCGGAACGGGTCTGGACCCGGTTGGGGTCGAGCTGGATATCGCGGTTGAAGGACACTGGCCACCTCTGAGAACACGCCTGCAATGAGGCTCGGACGAAGCCCACGCTACCGTGACACCACCACCGGCGCGAAGCGGGGACACCGAGGAGAATAACGGCGGGACCCTGCACAGTCCCTGGAAGGCCTGGTCGGGGTAGCCTGATGCCGTGCTCTACGACCTGCTGTACAAGACCGTGCTGACCCGTATCGACCCCGAGCTGATCCACGACGTGTGCCTGGACGCGATCGAGATCACCGGCAAGGTTCCCCTCGTCAGGGACGTGGTGCGCCAGATGTGGGGGCGCAGGCCGGTCTTCCCCGTGCCCTCGGCCAACCAGGGCGGCCCCTTCGCCCGACCCGTGCCCGGCATCCTGGGGCTCGCAGCGGGCATGGACAAGGAGGGACAGGCCGTCGAGGGCCTGGACATGCTCGGCTTCGGCTTCATCGAGGTCGGCACCTTCACCGCCCACCCCCAGGGCGGCAACGACAAGCCCCGCATGTGGCGCTACCCGCAGATGCGCGCCGTGCGCAACCGCATGGGCTTCAACAACTCCGGGGCGGATGAGGCCGCCAAGCGCCTGCGGGCACTGCGCCGCACCCCGCGAGGGCGATCCATCGTCGTCGGCGCGAACATCGGCAAGACCAAGGTGACCCCGCTCGAGGAGGCGGTGGAGGACTACCGCTACTCGGCCGCGGCAGTGGCCCGCTGGGTCGACTACCTCGTCGTCAACGTCTCCAGCCCCAACACCCCCGGGCTGCGCAGCCTGCAGAGCGTTGAGACGCTGCGACCCGATCCTCGAAGCGGTGCGCGAGGCCGCCGACCGCGCCGCCAGGCGGCACGTTCCGCTCCTGGTCAAGATCGCCCCGGACCTGGCTGACGAGGACATCGACGCTGTTGCGCAGATGGTCCTGGACATGGGCCTCGACGGGGTGGTGGCCACCAACACGACCATCGACCACGACCTGGGGGAGGGCGGCCTGTCCGGCGCCCCACTTCTGCCCCGCGCCCTGGAGGTCGTGCGCCGCCTGCGCCGCGGGCTGGGGCAGGAGCCCACGATCATCGGCGTCGGAGGCATCTCCTCCGTCATGGACGCCGAGCTCATGCTCGACGCGGGTGCGGACCTGCTTCAGGCCTACACGGCCTTCATCTACAACGGTCCCGCCTGGCCGGGGCGCATCAACCGGGCCCTGGCCACCGGCTCCGCCGCCCGGGCGACTGCCTGAGCCCCGGGCGACCGGCGCCGCCCCACAGCGGACCCGGAACGGATCAGGAGGGGTACTGGCCCCGACTGACCAGGGCGGCGGGACGGCGCCAGCGCCGCAGCATGAAGCAGCGCGACATGATGTAGAAGAGGATCGTCCCCTCGTCCTTGACCTTCTCCTGGCCGAACTTCGCGGTCAGGCGGCGGCGCAGGCGCGTCCAGCACCAGACGGCGTCGGCGATCGCCAGCCAGCAGGTAGCCGTTCATCGCCAGCACTGTGTAGAAGCTGACGAGCGGGTAGTGGGGCAGGATGCGGCTGAACCCGAAGGAGATGATGAGCAGGACGAAGATGAGGGGCATGAAGTACTCGCCCAGGTTGAAGCGCGCGTCGACGAAGTCGCGGATGTAGCGCTTGATCGGCCCCTTCTCCCGGGACGGGAGGTACTTCTCCTCACCGGTGACCATGGCCTCGTTCTGGCGCTTCCAGGCGGCGTCACGGGCCGCTCGCGCCTCCCGCTTGGCGGCCGCACGGTCCTTGGGGACCACGGGGTGCAGGTTCTTGGCCTGCTGGTCCTTACGCCGGGGCGTGGGGCGTCCCTTGCCTCCGGGCTTGGGGGAGGGCTCGGCCACGGGCTCCGGCTCAGGGGTCTGGCTGCGCTTCTTGAACAGGCTCACGGTGCCAAGACTAGCGGCAGCGGCGCGATACCCTGAAAACCATGATCACCGTTGATGCCGTGCGCACCGCCGTGCACACCTCCATGCCCACCATCGTCTCCGACCTGACGGACCTGGTCGCGATCCCTCGGTCTCCGCCTCCAGCCACGACCAGTCCCAGGTCCAGCGCTCCGCCGAGGCCGTGGCCGCGCTCCTGCGCGACAGCGGTCTGGATGCCGAGATCCTCTCGGTGCCCGCCCCTGACGGCACCCCCGGTCGGCCCGCCGTCCTGGCCCACAAGGCCGGCCCCCAGGGCAGCCCGCACGTCCTGCTCTACTCCCACCACGACGTCCAGCCCGTCGGCGACCCGACCGGCTGGGGACCAGGCCGACCCCTTCACCGCCGAGCGGCGCGGGGAGCGGCTGTTCGGACGCGGAACCGCTGACGACAAGGCCGGCGTCATCACCCACGCCCACGCCCTGCGCATCCTGGCCTCCCTGGCCGACGGCGAGCTGCCCTGCTCCGTGACGGTCTTCATCGAGGGTGAGGAGGAGGTGGGCAGCCCCTCCTTCGAGAACTTCCTGACCACCCACCGCGACCGCCTGGCCTCCGACGTCATCGTCGTGGCCGACTCCTCCAACTGGAAGGTCGGCGTCCCGTCCCTGACCACCTCGCTGCGCGGCGTCGTCCAGGTCGATGTTCGTCTCGACATGCTCGACCACGCGCTTCACTCCGGCATGTACGGCGGCCCCGTGCTGGATGCCGCCACCGCCATGTGCCGACTGATCGCCTCCTGCCACGACGACGCCGGTGACGTCGCCGTGGCCGGGCTGGTCAGCCAGTCCCAGGCCGACGCCGACTTCCCCGACTACCCGGAGGCCGACTTCCGCGCCGATGCCGGCATCCTCGACGGCGTCGAGCTCTCCGGCACCGGTGACCTCACCGCCCGGCTGTGGACCAAGCCCTCCCTGACGCTCATCGGCATGGACGTCACGCCCCTGGACCTGGCCGGCAACGTCCTGACCCCTCGTGCACGGCCCGGCTCTCGCTGCGCATCGCTCCCGGGCAGGACCCGGCCGCGGCCCAGGAGGCCCTGGTCGCCCACCTGGAGAAGCACGTGCCCTTCGGGGGCCGCCTGACCGTCACCGGCCGTGAAGCCGGGCCCGCCTTCGACGGCTCCGAGGTCACCCCCGCCTCCGAGGCCGCCCACTGGGCCCTGTCCACCGCCTGGGACACCGAGGCCGTCAACATCGGACAGGGCGGCTCCATCCCCTTCATCGCCACCCTGAAGGAGACCTTCCCCGGACGCCCAGGTGCTCGTCACCGGGATCGAGGACCCCGACACCCGGGCCCACAGCGAGAACGAGTCCATGCACCTGGGCGAGCTCGAGCACATCGTGGTCGCCGAGGCCCTCCTCCTGGCCCGTCTGAGCGGCGCCATCGGCTCATGACGGCCAGTGCTCACCGAGACCGCAACCGGAGAACGAGCACGTGAAGGTTCTCCTCGCCCCTGGTGGCTGTGGCCCGAGCCCGCTGGAGTGCCTCTGGCGGGCTCGGGACCAGGTCTCGCCCCGGGCCGGGTCGCCTCCTGCCTGGCGCGTGGCTGGCGGGCGGTACGCCCCCATGACGCCCTGACCCTGCTGCCCATGGCGGACGGCGGACCGGGCTCGGCCCAGGTGATCGCCCCCGATCAGGTCGCCTCCCGGGAGGTCATTCAGGGGCGGGGCCCGCTCGGACAGGTCAGAGAGGTCGACCTGGTGCGTCTGGTTCCCCGGCCCTCACGATCCGGGAACCGGCACCCCGCAGAGGCGAGCACCTGGTTCCTGGACGCCGCCCGTCTCCTGGCGCTTCCCTCGGATCCCAATGAGGGGGCCCAGGAGGCTTTGGAGGGCAGCACCTCCGGCCTGGGAGGAGTCATCGGAGCAGCCCTGAGCCGTACCGGCCCCTTGGACACGCTTGTGGTGGGGATGTCGCGCTCCGCCGTCCACGACGGGGGCCTGGGAGCCATGGACGCGCTCGGCGGCCTGCGAGCTGCCAAGGACCTGCTGTCGCATCGCAGCCTGGGACTGGCCCTGGCCGACGACATCTCCCTGGGAGGCATGAGCGGTGCCGGGGCGGCACTGGCGAGTATCACCTCCATCAGCCCGGAGCGGGCCCAGGAACTGGACCGCCGCGCCTGCGCCAAGGCGATGGAAAGCGTCAGGGCGGCCGAGGACCTCGATCCCGGTGGCCTCGGTGTACGCAGGAGTCTGCCTGTCGTCTCTGCACTCGGCGACGCCGGGCCGTCCGCCTCCGCGCACGCGGCGGACTCGACTGGGACGGCTCGCCTGAGCGTGTCGACCTGGGGGAACCGGGGCGGGCGGGGGCAGCGCCCTGGTGCTGCGGGCCCTGGGAGCATGGGCGCGGCCCGGGGCGCGAGTCATGGCTGAGCTCGTCGGTCTGAGCGAGGCCGCCTACGGGCCAGGACCTGGTGGTCTCGGCCTGGGGAGAGCTCTACGACGTCCTGGCTGACGGCGTCGTGGGCGTCGTCGGCCAGCAGGCCGCCTCACAGGCACAGCCGTGCATCCTGGTGTGCGGGCGCTGCGCCGTCAGTCGCGGCGAGCTGGCCGCAGCCGGTGTCACCAACGCCTACGGCCTGCAGGAGGCTCACGCCGCCGAGCCCTGGGAAGCGACTGACTCCCACGGGCTGGAGGCACGGCTGACAGACCTCGGCTCCCGGTTGGCCCGCACGTGGTCGCGCTGACCGGAGCACTGGCGTCAGCACACCGCTGCCGGCCAACCGGGGCTCAGTCGATGGGGGCCGCGGCAGTCGAGTCGCGCACGATGAGGTCGGGGGCGAAGAGCATCTCGGTGTCGGCCGGCCGCTGCCCGTTGAGCTGCGCGAGGAGCGTGGAGACGGCCGCCCGGCAGATGGACTCCACGGGCTGACGCACCGTGGTCAGCGGCGGGTCCGTCATGGGGATGAGTGGCGAGTCGTCGTAGCCGATGACGGAGACGTCATGAGGCACTGACCTGCCCGTCTGGCGCACCCCGTGGACCACACCCAGGGCCATGACGTCCGAGGAGCAGACGATGCCGGTGCAGCCCTGCTCCAGCAGGTGCAATGCTGCGCTGACCCCGCCCTCGTAGGTGTAGAGCGTCTCCACGATCCGCAGCGGCTCCTCGGGAAGGCCCTCGCCCATGGCGTCCTCGTAGCCGGAGCGCTTGCGCTGAGCCGGCACCATGCGCATCGGCCCCATGGCCAGGCCAATGCGCTGGTGACCCAGGGCGATGAGGTGATCCACCGCGATGCGGGTCGCCCGGCGGTCATCGGTGGCGAAGCCCGGTGCCTTGATGGTCGGCGCGTTGCCGTTGATCGTCACCAGTGGTACGCCACGCTCACGCAGGCGCTGGTAGCGGGTGACGTCACCGGTGGTGTCCGCGTGGCGTCCGGAGACGAAGATGATGCCGGCGACACCGCGGTCCACGAGCATCTCGATGTACTCGTCCTCGCTGATACCGCCGGGGGTCTGGGTACACAGCAGGGGAGTGTGCCCGGAGGGTGCCAGGAGCTGTTCGATCTGCTGGGCGAACAGCGGAAAGATCGGGTTGCTCAGCTCAGGCACGATCAGCCCCATGAGACCGCGGGAGGTCTGGTGCACCGACTCGGGCCGCTCGTAGCCCAGGATGTCGAGCGCAGCGAGTACCTGCCGACGGGTCGAGTCAGCCACGTTGGACTTTCCATTGAGCACACGGGAGACAGTCGCGGTGGAGACGCCCGCCTGGTCGGCGATGTCAGTGAGAGTGAGTCTCTGTGGCATGAGTGAATCCTACGAAGAACGGTCAGGATGGAGGGGCTGACTCGCCTGAACCGACAGCGGAACGTCGCGTCCCTCGACTGACCATCATCGCAGGTCATGTCCCGTTTGTGGGAATCCGGGACGGTGAGGTGGCGCCGTCGGCCCCTGATTCCCGGCTGACGGGACGGGAAGGATGCGTCAAGGCGCCCGGCCCCGATCAGCCCTTGACCGCACCCGAGATCGATCCGCCGACGATATAGCGCTGCAGGTACTGGAACAGGGCGATCACCGGGGCCATGGTGAGGACCGCCCCGGCGGCGAAGATGCCCAGGTTGTTGGAACGGTCGCCGACGAGCATGCCGTAGAGCCCCACTGCGAGCGTCTTCTGGGAGTTGTCGGTCAGAATGATCGAGCCCAGGAGGAACTCGCTGATGACACCCACGAAGGCCAGCAGGAAGGTGGTGGCGATGATCGGCTTGAGCGTGGGCAGAAGGATGATGCGGAAGACCTGCCAGTGCGTGCAGCCGTCGATGATGGCGGCTTCATCGAGCTCGCGGGGAATCGTGTCGAAGGTTCCCTTGATGAGCCACACCTGCCCCAGTGCTCCGCCCATGAGCGCCAGGCTGTAGCCGGCCAGGGTGTTGAGGCCGAGGAAGGGGACGACCTGGCCGATGTCGGAGATCATCGTGTAGATGGCGATCATGGACAGGATCGCGGGGAACATCATAATCAGGAGCAGGGGCGAGCAGGCCGCCGCGGCGTCCGGTGAAGCGGAACCGGGAGAAGGCGTAGGCCCCCAGCAGGGACAGGAAGACCTGAGCGGTGGCCACCACTGTGCAGATGATGATCGTGTTGAGGTACCAGCGCAGGAATGGGCCTCGCGCCCCCGACAGCAGGTTCTGGTAGTTGACCAGACTCACCTTGGTGGGGATCAACCCGGTGGATGCCACCGTGCCCAGGGGGTTGAGAGAGGCGGAGATGACGTAGAGGACGGGGAAGGCTGCGAAGACCAGGGCGATGACGCCGACGACGTGTCTCCAGCCGATCTCCCGGAACCAGCGTGAGAACGGCATGTGATTCTCGATGACGACGCTGTCCTCGGAACTGTTTGATGCGGACCGGGACACGGGCTGCGATGAGGTGCTCATGATGATGTTCTTTCCGAGGTCGGCTGGTCAGTTGACGTCTTCGAGCTTCTTGGTGGCTCGGAACTGCAATGCGGCCAGGACGCCGGTGACGGCGAACAGGACCACGGAGACGGCCGAGGCGAATCCGAAGTCCGAGCCGGCACGGCCGAAGGCGATGCGGTAGACCATGGAGATGAGGATGTCGGTTCCGCCGCGTGTGTACTCCCCGGCCGGGAAGGGCCCACCCTCGGTCAGCAGCTGGATGGCATTGAAGTTGTTGAAGTTGAAGGCGAAGGTGCTCACCAGCAGAGGGGCGACGGCGACCAGGAGCAGTGGGGTGACGATGCGCCATGTGGCCTGCATGCCACTGGCGCCGTCCATCTTGGCCGCCTCCTTGACATCGCCGGAGATGGACTGCAGAGCGCCGGTGCACACGATGAACATGTAGGGGAAGCCCATCCACGTGTTGGTGAGCAGGACGGCGATCTTGGCCATGGTCGGGTCGGACAGCCACGGGATACTGAGGTGCATCATCCGATTGATGAGGCCGAAGTCCTGGTTGTAAGAAGTTCGACCACACGAGCAGCGAGATGAAGCCGGGTACGGCGTAGGGCAGCAGGAGGAAGGAGCGGTAGAGCTTCTTACCCTTGATGCGATCATCATTGAGGGTCAGCGCCAGGAAGAAACCGAGGCCGAAGGTGAGCAGCACCGAGCCCAGGGCGAAGATGATGGTCCATGCGAAGGCCTTGAGGAACTGGGAGGCCAGGTTGCCCTCAGTGAAGAGCCGTGAGTAGTTGGCCAGTCCCACGTTCTGCTTCCAGGACTGGGCCAGCTTCTCTCCCTCGGCGTTGACGAAGTGCTCGGACAGCCCCACCTTCTTGACCTAGTAGACGTCCCCGGTGGCGGTGTTGGTAATGGTGTCGGAGGACTTGTTGTAGACCATCCGCTTGGTTCCCTCGAAAGCGGTCCGGATGCCCTGAACCTTGACCGTGGTCTTGTCCGTGAAGGGAACCGACATGGCGCTGATGTCCTCGTAGGCGGTGTTGATCTGCCTGGGGGACAGGATCGTGTATCCCTCCGCCTTGGTCACCACGCCGTTGTCGATGGTCACGGTGCTGGCGTCGACCTTCTCCAGCTTTTTCCCGTCACTTCCCCGCAGCACCTCCTTGGTCTGCGGATTGACGAGGAACAGTGAGAAGGGGCCCTTGGTGACGTCGCCGTTGGTCGCGACTGACAGACCATAGGTGGGAGAGTCCTCGGTGCGGACCATGGAGTTGTTGGTGATGGAGGTGATGGCCTCCTCCTTGGTCCCGCGATACCCGTCCCCGAAGTTGGTGAAGGAGGTTTGAATGGTCAGCACGATGGGGACGATGAGGAAGACGGTGAGGAAGAACGTGCCGGGGAAGAGGTACTTGGCGGGTACGAATCTCTTGGTCGAGTACAGCAGGAACATGGCCCCCGTGGTCAGGACGACGATTCCCAGCCACAACCACATCCCATAGGCGATAAGAAGTGGGACGAGGTAGATCGCTGCGACCAGCGTGAGGGACAGCACGATGATGCGACCGACGAGACCTCTGATGGTCGTGGTCTTCTCCCTCGGGGTGGTGGATGCGGACGTCATTATCTGCGGGTCCTTTCCAGAAGTGGGAAAGCAGTATGAGGAATAACCGGGTGCGTGGAGAAGCGTTCCGCTCTTCGGCGTCGAGCGGTTTACGAGCCCTTGATCGACGCCTTGATGGTCTGGCCGACCCCGGTCATGGTGCTGGCGGGATCGGCCCCACCGACGATGTTGGCCTGAGCGCGTCCAAGGGGTTCCCACACTGAGGACATGGCGGGGATCGCGGGCATGGGGTCGGCCTTGGCGGAGAGCTCCGCGAAGGTGACCATGTCGGGGTGCTCCGCCTTGAGCTTGTCCGCGAGGTCCTTCTGGGCCGGGGGCAGCTCGTTGGTGGGGAACATCGATGCCGCGAAGGTCATGTCCTTGGCCGCGTCGGCCACGAAGGTCTCGGCGAAGGCCTTGTTCTTTCCGTTGGAGGCGACGTAGAAGCAGTTGACCCCGACGAAGGGGCTCGCCTGACTGTCCTTGATGTCTTTGAATCCCGGAATGTGCGTGAGCTGGTAGTCGATGCCGGTTTCTTGATGTCCGCCAGGGCCCATGGCCCCGAGATGAGGTAGGGGGCCTTACCATCGGTGAACAAGGAAATGTGGTTGGCGACCGTGACCGACTTCCTGAGGACTCCCTGCTGCCCGAGCTGGCGAATCTTCTCCGCGGCCTTGATGGATCCCTCCTTGCCGATACCGAGGTCATTGGGATCGTAGGAGCCGTCCGGGTTCTTGCCGAACATGTAGCCGCCGGCGGCGGTGTAGATCGGCTCCATGTTGTAGGCGTCGCCCTTCTCGTCGATGGCCTGCGACAGGACGAGCTCGGTTCCGGCCGCCTTGCCGGCCTCGATCATCTCCTCGATGCTGGCCGGCTGTGTCACTGAGGTCAGTGCCTTGTTGACGAACAGGCCCAGGCACTCGACGGCGTAGGGCGTTGCGTAGATCTGGCCGTCGTAGGTGACCGCCTTGAGCGCGATGTCGGAGTAGTTGGATTCGGCCTCGGGGCTCAGAACGACCGGCCGGATCGCGCTGTTCTGCACCAGGTTGCCGATCCAGTCGTGTGCGCCGAGGACGATGTCAGGGCCGTTGCCGGCCTGGTTGGCGGTGATGAAGTTGGGCTGCAAGTCATTGGCGACGGTCTGGACCGCCACCGAGATGCCCTGCTGCTTGCCCCAGGTCTTGGCGATCTCCTTGAGGGAGTCCGCCTTCTTCTGATCCGCCCAGATGACCAGATCGGCATCGGGTCGCCTGCCGAGGCGTCAGATGCCTGTGAGGCAGCGCCGCCCGAGGCCGCCGTACCCGCAGTATTGCGCGAGCCGGAGCAGGCGGCCAACGTTGGCACGGTGGAGGCCAGAGCGGCCATCGTCAGGAAGGATCGGCGGGTGGGTGCCACAGGGATTCTCCTTCGAATCAGATCCGCAGCGAGGAGTTCCTCGCCTGGCACCATAATTTAATCGGCTTATGTAAAGAATGCAAGAGACCAATGAAACTTGCATCCGTGTGCCCTAGGCAACGGTTGTGGCCTCCAGCCACGTCGTCGTCGCCGGGGGCACGAGTAGACGTCCCCCCTCCTGGCGCAGGGGCTGGGAGGATAGGAGAACCTTGGCCTCGGCCGGCAAGGTGACGGGGGAGTCGGAGGTGTTGACGACGACCAGGACGCCACGCACCAGGAAGGAGAGGGTCTGGGGCGGGCACCACTCCAGGCCAGTGACGAAGGCCAGGGGAGCACAGGCCAGGTTGTACTCGTGCCGCACGTGGGCCGCGTGGCGCACGGTCGCAGTCGGAGAGCCGAACTGAGAGGACTGCACCTGCGTGTGCTCAGCCACCATGTCGGCCAGCTCCAGGGGAGCGGTCGGCTTGTCGGAGTCGGACAGGGCGATCTCATCGCCCTGACGTAGGTAGAAACGAGCCGGGCAGGGGCCAGCATCATGGCCTGCAGGGCGAGCCCTCGACGCAGCCGTTCATCGTGGTTGACGGAGTACCAGCGCTGCCCGTCGCCCGGATCCAGGTGCTCGGAGAGAATGTGGGGAGGCAGGAATCGCCAGGTGGGGCGGTGCCCCGAAGCGGTCGTGCTCGTCCAGCGACCGGGTCAGGTGGGACGTGAGCGACTCGGCGTTCCACCGTGTCAGCGTCAGACAGTCATCGCGCAGGTGGTGCGCAGTCGTCCTGGAGGTGATGACGCAGTGACTCCGGGTAGTCGGCGGTCACGTCGGCACCGATGATGCCCTCGTCGACGTACTCGGCCAGCTGGCCGTGCAGCATGGCGCAGTAGGTGCTGAGTCGATCCAGCCGGATTCCGCTGGTGAGTTGGGGAGGGCACGATCGTGCCCAGGGTCGATGCCGGCCGCACCGGCCTGCAGGTAGAGCCTCCGAACGGCGCAGCAGGTCGTCAGCAGCGCCTTCGAGACCGGTGACGAAGCCCGGTGGTCTGCTTGGCGTAGGGTCCCGTGATCGGACCCAGCGCTCCGGAGATGCGCACGATGGTGCGCAGTCCCTGCTCGCCCGGCCTCGTCGATGAAGCGGCGGATCGAGTCCATCTCGGTGTCGATGTCGAGCAGGCTCGGACGGATGAGTACCGCGTCCATGCCCAGGTAGCGGGCGTGCTCGATGATGGGATCGGTGCGGTCCAGCTCGGCTGCTCCCAGGGCAGGTGAGGGGATCTCGTAGACCAGTGCGTGGCGCCACCACTCTTCCGGACCGTCGTAGGGCCGGTGAACGAGGGTCGTGGTGGTGGTCACGGCAGGTGTCTCCCTTCCGCCGGGCGCGTGCCCAGGGGACTTGACGTCAAGAGTGATTCATCGATGTGAGGAGGGTGCGTGGTGACCACAAGCTGGAGGGATCGGGTACCGGTGCTCCCCTGGGATGGTGTCGGAGGTGTCGGAATGGTGACGACCATGGTAACCCGCTTCTGCGCTACCTTGTGACTATGTCAGCGCAGAAATCTGGATCCGAACCTGTGCGTATCGACGGACGAGACGCACTTGACCTGTCCGAGGGGTACCAGGCGCAGGACGTGGAGCGCTTCGTTCACGAGCAGGCGAAGAATCCTCAGCGCACCCCTTTTGAACGCGACCGGGCTCGGGTCCTGCACTCCTCGGCGCTGCGGCGCCTGGGGGCCAAGACCCAGGTGCTGGGGCCCGCCGCTGACGACTTCGTGCGCACCCGGCTCACCCACTCCCTGGAAGTGGCGCAGGTGGGGCGCGCCCTGGGGCAGGCGCTGGGATGCGACCCCGACGTCGTCGATACCGCCTGCCTGTCCCATGACCTGGGCCATCCCTCCCTACGGGCACAACGGTGAGAAGGCGCTCGACGTCGTGGCCCGCCAGATCGGGGGCTTCGAGGGCAATGCCCAGACCTTCCGGATCCTCACCCGGCTGGAGCCCAAGACCCTTGACGCAGCCGGGCGGCCGGTCGGCGTCAATCTGACGCGGGCCAGCCTCGACGCCGTCGCGAAGTACCCGTGGCTCAAGGGGAGGGGGCCGGGTGGACCGAGCGGGCGCAGTGCGCGCAAGTACTCCGCCTACGACGACGACGCCGAGATCTTCGCCTGGATGCGTCAGGGGGCCCCGGAGGGCAGGCGCTGCATCGAGGCGCAGATCATGGACCTGTCCGACGACGTCGGCTACTCCGTCCACGACGTCGAGGACGCGATCGCCCTGGGACGCCTGGACCCGGCCTGCCTGACCGACCCCAAGGAGGTCGATGAGCTGCTCGAGGCCACGCGGGCCTGGTACGGCACCGACCTGAGCGCCGACGCCCTCGGGGCGGCTTTCGAGAGGCTGGCCGGCCAGCCCTACTGGATCCGCTCCTACAACGGCTCCGTGGCCGATGCTGCGCACCTGAAGAACCTCACCAGCGAGATCATCGGACGCTTCGTCTCGGCTGTCGCCACCGCCACTCGACAGGCCTACGGCAACGGGCCCTTGACTCGCTACGAGGCCGAGCTCGTCATCCCCGAGGAGACGGCCGCGGAGATCCTCCTCCTCAAGGGCATCGCCGTGCGCTACGTCATGGAGCCGAGGGAGCATGAGCCGGTCTACCTGCGCCAGCGCACCCTCATCTTCGACCTCGCCGACGTCCTCATGACCGGCGGCGGGAAGGGCATCGACCCGGTTCTGCTCGATGTCTGGCACCGGGCCGAGAACGACGATGCGCGCCTGCGGGTGGTGGTCGACCAGATCGCCTCCCTGACGGACACCTCCGCACGGGCCTGGCACGCCCGGCTGTGCGGCATGTTCTCCGAGGTCTAGCTGTACCGATCGGGGAGCTCGCTCAAGCCCTGGCGCAGAATGTCGGTGCCCTCGCCTACGATGACCCTGTGGCGGGACTGATCAGGCGTGAGGACATCGAGGCGGTGCGCGAGCGCGCCAGGCTTGAGGACGTCGTCGGTGAGCACGTGACCCTCAAGAGCGCCGGCGTCGGCTCGCTCAAGGGACTGTGCCCCTTCCACGACGAACGCACCCCCTCCTTCCACGTCCGCCCCCAGCTCGGTTACTGGCACTGCTTCGGCTGCGGTGAGGGCGGTGACGTCATCACCTTCATCGAGAAGATCCACCACCTCGGATTCGCCGAGGCCGTCGAGTACCTCGCCGACCGCACCGGGGTCCAGCTGCGCTACGAGGAGGGCGGTGCGGTACGGCGCGGGGTCGAGCCGGGCACTCGGCAGCGCCTCATGGACGCCAACCGCCTGGCCGAGGCCTGGTTCCGCGAGCAGCTCGCCACCCCGGAGGCACAGCCGGGGCGGGACTTCCTCACGTCGCGGGGCTTCGACCGCCATGCCGCTGCGCACTTCGGCGTCGGCTACGCGCCCGCCGGATGGGACAACCTCGCCCGCTACCTGCGCAGCTCCGGCTACACCGAGGCCGAGCTGGTCGACTCCGGCCTGTGCAGCCGGGGCGGGCAGGACGGGCGCCGCGTCTACGACCGCTTCCGCGGCCGCCTCATCTGGCCCATCCGGGACGTCACCGGAGCCACCGTCGGCTTCGGGGCGCGCAAGCTCTCGGAGGAGGACCAGGGCCCCAAGTACCTCAACACCCCCGAGACCCCCGTCTTCCACAAGAGCCAGGTCCTCTACGGGCTGGACCTGGCCAAGCGGGAGGTCGCCCGCTCCCACCGGATCGTCGTCGTCGAGGGCTACACCGACGTCATGGCCGCCCACCTGTCCGGGGTGACCACGGCCGTGGCCACGTGCGGGACCGCCTTCGGTGCGGACCACGTGCGGGTCGTGCGCCGCCTGCTGGGGGATGTGGACGACCCTGCGGCGGGAGTGGTCACCGGTCAGGGGCGCGAGGCCCGTGGCGGCGAGGTCATCTTCACCTTCGATGGTGACGCGGCCGGTCAGAAGGCCGCGCTGCGTGCCTACGCCGAGGACCAGCGCTTCGCCACCCAGACCTTCGTGGCCGTCGACCCCGGCGGACTGGACCCCTGCGACCTGCGCATGAAGGAGGGGGATTCGGGTATCCCGCGCCTGCTGTCCCGAAGGGTGCCGCTGTTCGAGTTCGTCATCCGCACCTCCCTGTCCCACCTGGACCTGGACACCTCCGAGGGTCGGGTCCGGGGGCTGCGCTCGGCGGCGCCGGTGGTGGCCGGCATCCGGGACCGGGCGCTCAAGCGCGAGTACACCCGGCGCCTGGCCGGATGGCTGGGCCTGCCCGATGCCGAGGTCCACGCCGCAGTCCAGGCCGCAAGCAGGCGAGGGGCCCAGCCCAGCGCGGCGCGGGGCGGCCAGTGGCCCGCCGATGAGACCGCCGGTCCCGATGCCGCCGCCCCCGTGCGGGGGCTGCCGCCGGTGACCGACCCCTGTCGAGCAGCTCGAGCGTGAGGCTCTGGCCGTCATCATCCAGTTCCCAGTGGCGGCCCACCAGGCCGGTGCAGACGAGCTCGGGGCCGACTCCTTCGGCCAGCTCACCCACCGGGCCGTCTATGAGGCCGTCGCCGCCGCCGGAGGCACTGGGGAGGTGCCGGGGCTGGTCCAGCAGGCGGTGGCCGCCGGCATGGGGGAGCAGGAGGCGCAGCGCCGGGCCACACTGCGTTGGCTCCAGCAGGTGCGCGACGGCGCCATCGGCCTGGTCGAGGCCGCCATCACCGAGCTCGCCGTGGCACCCCTGCCCCTGCCCACGATCCGGGGACGGGGCACCGAGGTGGACGCCTCCGGTCTGGAGCGCTACGCCAAGGGTGTGCTCGACTCCCTGGCCGTCATGGGCATCAACCGCAGGCTCGTCGAGATGCGCTCACGCCACCGGCGGATGTCGCCGCAGGAGGAGGGCTACCGTGAGCTGTTCTCCCAGATCGCCGCCCTCGAGCAGCGCCGCATGCAGATCAGGCAGGGGACCTGAGACCGGGCGGCGGCCCACGTCGGCGAGCAGGTGCAGGTAGCCTGGCGGTCATGCCGATCCTGCGCCGTCGTCAAGGCTCATCCACCCGCTCCACCGCCACGCTTCCGCTGGAGATGCGCGAACAGCTGCGCGAGCCCGACCCTGGGGGCCGTTCCCCTGGACGCGGAGGGCTCGGCATGGGCGGTGGCCACGGCAAGCGCCCTGGTGGTCTTCAACGGGCGCAGCAGGCCCGAGACCCACCCCTGGGACGAGGTGGAGCAGGGGAGCTGGGACGGCCAGGAGCGCGTCTTCACCCTGAGGTGGACGCAGCAGGACCGCGAGGACCTTGCCTTGAAGGTCCCGGCCGGAGTCCGCAACGGCGATGCCTACGCCTCAGCGGACGTGGCCCCCTTCGCCAAGGCCCTGCGCCAACGGGTCGAGGCCGCCATCATCCACAGCGCCGTGGCAACGCTCCCCAGTGGCGCCACGGCCACGGCCAGCGTGCGTCGGGGCAGTGACGGCGAGCTCTACTCCGTCACCCGGCCACTGATCTCACAGGTCGATGAGGCGGAGGATCGCCGCGCGCTTCAAGAGCTGGAAAACCGCGTCCGTGAGGGTGTGGGCCTGCCCACACGGTAGGATGTCGTTGGAATATCAGCGTTTTCCTGTGCTTCGCCGGATTCGACGTCGCCGCGGGATGTTGCTAAAGTTCACTGCGCGTCAAACGCATTCCTGCGTAGCTCAATGGCAGAGCATCCGACTGTTAATCGGACGGTTGCTGGTTCGAGTCCAGCCGCAGGAGCCACCAGGGGAGTCCTCGGTCGATCAGGCCGGGGACTCTTCCTTTTTCACGTACTCGGCCCTGGGGCCAGGTGGCCTGTTCCGGATGGTGCCGGTGCGCTGTGCGAGCAGCAGATCACGACATGGGTCGAATATGACCGCGTCGCTCCGGTCATGGGAGGATGCCGCCATGGCATACCGCGACATCCGCATCATCGGCGACCCGATCCTGCGCACCGAGTGCGACTGGATCACTGACATCGACGACTCCGTCAAGGCCCTGGTTGAGGACCTGCTCGAGACGGTCGATGAGGACGGCCGGGCCGGCCTGGCCGCCAATCAGATCGGGATCGGTCTGCGCGCCTTCTCCTGGAACATCGACGGCGAGATCGGCTACATCCTCAACCCCAAGATCGTCGAGGTCTCCAAGGACGAGTACCAGGACGGGGACGAGGGCTGCCTGTCAGTGCCGGGCCTGTGGTTCCCCACGGAGCGGGCCTGGTACGCCCGTGCTGAGGGAGTGGACCTGGACGGCAAGGAGGTCGTCGTCGAGGGGGAGGAGCTCATGGCTCGTTGCATCCAGCACGAGTGCGACCACCTGGAGGGCCACCTCTACCTCGACCGCCTCGACCGCAAGAACCGGGCCAAGGCGATGAAGGAGCTGCGAGCGCAGGGACTGTAACGTCCCCAGGACGCAAACCGGGTGGGGCAACAGGTTGCGAGACCTGTTGCCCCACCCGATTTTCAGCAGGCGATGAGGCGTCCTGTGCTCGGCGTTCCTAGCCGACGCGGTGCAGCCAGCGCACGGGCGCGCCGGCTCCGGCATAGCGGAAGGGCTCGAGCTCGTCGTCCCAGGCCTGTCCCAGAGCCAGGTCGAGCTCGCGGCGCATCCTGTCAGGATCAGCCGCGTAGACGAGCGCGGCACGGATCCGGTCCTCGGGTACGACGACGTTGCCGTGAACATCCGTCTGGGCGTGGAAGATGCCCAGGTCCGGGGTATGGGACCAGCGGCCGCCGTCGGTGCCGACACTCGCCTCCTCGGTCACCTCATAGCGCAGGTTCGCCCAGCCGCGCAGGGCGGAGGCAAGGCTGGCTCCTGTTCCAGCGGGCCCCACCCAGCTGGTCTCGGCCCGCATCATGCCCTGGGCCGCAGGCTGCTCGGTCCAGTCGAGGTGGACACGCGAACCGAGCACCTCGGCCGCTGCCCACTCGATGTGGGGGCAGAGCGCCCGAGGTGCTGAATGCACGAAAAGTACACCGCGGGTGTAGGCACCGATCATGAGTATCGCCTCCTGGTTGGTTTCGAGATTCGCCTTCCCCAACGGTCTCGACCCGCAACCGGGCTCATGTCATGACGTACGCGGCATGCACGGCTATTGTGCCTGACCGCACCGGCCGGGTCCAGCGCCGTGGGTCACAGGCGACGTCTCACGGCGGCTCCTGCACGAGCACGGCTACTGGCGGGTGAAGACCAGGGCGACGTTGTGCCCGCCGAAGCCGAAGGAGGTGCTGGCCGCCGTCGTCAGCTGGGGCAGGCCCCGGCCCTGCGGTCCAACAACGTCCAGCCCGAGCTGGGCCAGCTCCGGATCCACTCCGGCCGGCAGCAGCGTGGGCGGGGCCCAGCGCTCCTGCAGCGCCATGACGGTCAGCACCGCCTCCAGCCCCCCGGCCCCGCCCAGGAGGTGACCGGTGGCGGACTTCGTGGCGCTGACGGCCGCGTTCGGAACCGTCCTGGCCAGGACACCGGCCTCGACGACGTCGCCGGCCGGTGTCGAGGTGGCGTGAGCGTTGACGTGCCCGACAGCGCCGGGGTCAAGCCCCGCGCGCTCCAGAGCCAGCCGCAGGGCTCGCTCCTGCTGCGCGCCCGATGGCTCCGGGGCGTGCGACGTCGTAGGCGTCGGCGGTGACCCCGGAGCCCGCCAGCACGGCCAGGGATCCCGTGCTCCTCGGGCCTTGGCATGCGCGGCGCGCTCCAGGACGAGGAGCCCGGCGCCCTCACCCAGGACGAAGCCGTCGCGGTCCGGGGCGAAGGGGCGTGAGGCGGTCTGCGGGTCGGCGTTGCGCGTCGACAGGGCCCGCATGGCGCCGAAGGCGGCCACGGTCATCGGGTGGAGGGCCGCATCCGTCCCCCCGGCCACCACGACGTCAGCCCGCCCCAGAGTGATGAGATCCGCACCGTAGGCGATGGCCTCGGCTCCCGACGCGCAGGCTGAGACAGGAGCATGGATGCCGCCGTGGGCCCCCAGCTCGATCCCGACGGCGGCCGCCGGGGCGTTGGGCATGAGCGCCGGGACCGCCGTCGGCAGAACCCGCCGGGGCCCCTTTGTCCCTCAGGGTGTCCCAGGCCTCCATGACCGACAGGACCGGCCCCATGCCCGGGGAGACGGACACCACCAGACGCTGGGAGGCGACCTGCGGGGCCCCCGCCTGCTCCCAGGCCTGGCGGGCGGCCAGCAGCGCGCACTGACTGGCACGGTCGAGACGGCGCAGCTGGCGCGGCGGGAGCGTCTCGGCGGGATCGACCGCCAGGGGGGCGCCGATCTGCACGGGCAGGTCATGGCTCTCGACCCACTCGTGCTCGAGGGCGCGAACCGCGCAGGTGCCCTCGTTCAGGGCGCTCCAGGTGGACTCGACGTCTGCTCCCAGAGGGTTGACGGTCCCCAGTCCGGTGACGACGACGTCGTCAGGGCGGCACTCGGCTTCCGGGCTCATGCGTGTCGTCAGGCCTTCTTGGAGGTCACCAGGTCGACCAGCGCTCCAACAGTGGGCAGGGTCGGGATGAGGGAGTCGTCCAGGGCCACGCCGAAACGCTCCTCGACCTGGGTGGCGATGGTCAGCAGACCCAGTGAGTCGACGTCGAGGTCCTGGGCGAAGGTGGTCTCCCGAGTGATGTCCTTGGCGGCGACGCCGGACTCCTCGCTGACGATCTGGATGATGACGGACAGGACGTCGTCCTTGCTCTGCTCAGCCATGGTGGCTCCTTCTGGTGCCGCGACGGAGCATCCAGGTTCCGTGAGCGGCGCTGTGACTCGATGATGGTTGTGCTTCGCCGGCGGCTGCGCCGCAGGTCAGACCATTGTCCCAGATGAGAAGGGGTGCTCCTGCATCGGTGCGCCGCAGGGGCCGGCTTGCGGACGGGGCCGGTCAAAGCGCCACGACCGGCCCCGTCCGAGGGTGATGGACGGGTCCGGTCGTGAAGGAAATGGACGAGGGTGCGTATTAGGGCGCGGCGCGTCAGGCCTCTCGGCTGACAGCGAGTCGGCCCACGATGATCGCCATGTGCAGCATGAGGCCGTCACGGGCGTTCGTCGCGTCCCAGCCGACCTGCTCGCTGACCCGGCCCAGGCGGTATCGCACCGTGTTGGCGTGCACGAACAGGTTCGGGCGGTGGCCTCCAGGCTGCCGCCCAGGGCCAGGTAGGTGGCCACCGTGCTCTCGAAGGGGTCGCCCATCTCGTGCAGGGGGGCGTGCACCAGGTTGAGGATCTGCTCGCAGGCGAGCTCATCGCCGGCCAGAAGGCGCTCGGGAAGGAGATCGTCGGCGTGGACCGGGTTGGGAGCCTCGGCCCAGCCGGGAAGCGCGCGCAGCCCGGCCAGGGCCGAGCGCAGCGAACGACCCGCGTGCGAGATCCCTGGAACCACCGGGCCGACGACGGCCGACCCGCCCAGGCCGCCGGCCACCTGCATGGCCGCCTGGTCCACCAGCTGCTCAGGGGTGGCCTCCCGGCCGGAGTGCTTGGACGTCGGAGCGTGAGCCGCCTGGCTGTCGCCCAGGACGATGAGGACGGAGTCGCCGCGTACGGATACCAGACAGTCGCTGGCCAGGTTGCGGCACTCGTGGCGCAGCCTGGAGACGCCGAGCGCATCGAGAGTGGTCTTGGCGGCGATGGCCGCCACCGGCCCGGTCCCGTTCCAGCCGGCGGTTCCGGCCCGGGTCGCGGCGTCCTCGGGGGCGTCGTGAAGCATCGCGTCGACCGCTACGGACTCCAACCGTGCGTCCCAGGCGCCGCGGGCCTCAGCCGCCCGGGCGTACACCTCGGCCGCGGCGAAGCCGACGTCACGCCGAAGGTCAGGACGAGGATGCGGACGGTGTCATGGTCCTCCTCGGGCACGGCTCGAGGAGCCTCGTCAACAACGACGTCGAGGACGGTGCGCACCAGAGCCAGGGTCTGCTCCAGCGTGATGACGCCGGTCAGGGCCGCAGGCGCCACGGAGAAGATCTGCGAGGGGGTCAGCGGGGTCGAGGGGTTCTCCGCCGAGTCGACGAACATGGTGACGCCCAGGCGGGCCACCGCCGCGATCTGGTCGCGCGATCCTTCCGGCAGGGTTCGGTAGAAATCGTGGGCCGAACTGATGCGGTCCAGTGAGTGTTCAATAATTGTGTCCTGCGCCTGTCGCAGTGCAGACACTCCCGGAGCGCTCAACTCATCCATGCTGTGGATGCTACCGACTGGAATATCCTGAGGACAGTAGGTTCTCGATTGGCGCGGCGTGTGATCCAACACGAGTTTGTCTTGAAAATACGGGGATAACTGAGGGTGGTGTGTCGTCGAGGCGGAGCGGATTAGGCAGGTTACAATAGCGTAACCATTGTGGAAGCCATGGTATGTGAATCTGCAATGACCTGAACGTGCGCGTCGTATGTCAGCATGGATGTGCGCAAGCAGGTGCCTAGCTAGACAACTCGGAGGCTCAGGATGACGAAGGCAACCCGCACAGAGGAAGATCTTCTTGGTGCACGGGAAGTTCCATTGGAAGCCTATTGGGGAATCCATACGCTACGTGCGATGGAGAACTTCCAGATCTCTGGATCGGTGGTTGGTGACGAAGAGGCCTTTGTTCGCGGCATGGTGCAGGTGAAGAAGGCGTCAGCGTTAGCGAACAGTGATCTGGGGGCTCTTGACCCGGAGGTCGCTGGTGCGATTGTGTGGGCGTGTGACCAGGTGCTGGTTGCCGAGCGTTGCCTCGATCAGTTCCCGGTCGACCAGTTCCAGGGGGGTGCTGGGACCAGCGTCAATATGAATACCAACGAGGTGATCGCCAACCTCGCGCTGGAGTACCTGGGATATGCCAAGGGCCGTTATGACATCATCAACCCCAACGATCATGTCAACAAGTCCCAGTCGACGAACGACGCTTACCCGACCGGATTCCGCTTGGGGCTGTTCACCCTTGTCGGTTCGCTCATCGAGGAGCTCGAGCGACTCATTGCCGCGATGCGAGCCAAGGGGGCCGAGCTCGTCCATGTTCTGAAGATGGGGCGCACTCAGCTTCAGGATGCTGTTCCGATGAGCCTGGGGCAGGAGTTCGAGGCCTTCGCCGTTCTGCTGGAGGAGGAGGTCAGTCGGCTTCACAACAATGCCGCCCTGCTTCTGGAGGTGAACCTTGGGGCCACGGCGATCGGCACGGGGCTCAACACGCCTCCGGACTACCAGCGCACTGTTGTCGGGCGTCTGCGGGAGATCACCGGTCTGGACATTCGAGGAGCGCATGACCTGCTGGAAGCCACGAGTGACACAGGTGCCTACGTCTCGATGCACGCGGCGATCAAGCGTCTGGCGGTGAAGCTGTCCAAGATCTGCAACGACCTGCGCCTGCTGTCCTCCGGACCTCGTGCGGGGCTGGGGGAGATCAGGTTGCCTGAACGCCAGGCCGGATCCTCCATCATGCCGGCCAAGGTCAATCCGGTGATCCCCGAGGTGGTGAACCAGGTCTGCTTCAAGGTCATGGGTAACGATGTGGCGCTGACCTTCGCCGCTGAGGCGGGACAGCTTCAGCTCAACGTCATGGAACCGGTGATCGCCCAGGCGATTTTCGAGTCGATCAATCTGCTCACCCGCGGGATGTCGACCCTGCGGGAGCTGTGTGTCGTGGGGATCGAGGCCAACGAGGAGGTATGTCGCCGCAATGTGCTGGACTCGATTGGAATCGTTACCTACCTCAACCCGGTGATCGGTCATCACAACGGCGACCTGGTGGGCCGTGAGTGCGCCCGTTCAGGACGCAGCGTGCGAGAGGTGGTTCTGGAGATGGGGCTGCTCGAGGAGTCTGTTCTTGATGAGATTCTCAGCCCGAGAACCTTCTGCGTCCCCATTTCCGCGACTTGAACGTCTACTCAGGATCCGATCCGTCAACTCCGCCGGTTGTGTCCACGGCGCCTGACTCGGAGGAGTAAGAGGAATCGGCCTTCCGAGGCTCGGCGGGCGGTCAGCGGCTGTTGCGCTGCCTCGCCGACGTCGGAGGCTGCTTCCAGCTCTATCCCGCAAACGGCATCATGAGAAGGATCGGCAGGAACGGACGACAGGGGCGTGAACGTCCTTGCCGATGATGTTGAGGCCTTGCGGATCCACCTTCGCCTGGGGAGGCCTGGAGTGCCAGAAGACGTAATTCTGGCTGTCGCCGTCGTTCGAGCCGAACGTGACTTTATTGGAGGCTCCGATCCAGACCGTGTTGTCGAAGCCGTTGACGGTCAGTGACTCGATCTCCCCTTCGATGACGACCACGAGACTTTGTGCGGTGATTGTTACGTCTCGAGCGCCTGCCGAGACCTTGACCACCTGATCGGTGGAGAGCTCGTTAGCGGTGACGCTGACCTGCTCGGAGGCCGGTATGACCTTGGTGACCTGGGCCTCCGCCTGGGCGCGGGTGTCCTCCGCGTCGTTGTCGGTCAGCTCGTCGTCGTAGTCCTGGATGTCGGAGGACGTGCAGTTGCCGTACTCCAGCGGATCCATGGGGCTGGGGTCCTCCAGCTTCCCAGTGGGCTCCTCCGCGGCCTCTGGGGCGGCGTCCTGAGCCTGGTCCGGTGGGGCCGAGGACGTCCCCCTGGCGCCGGTCCAGCCGACTGAGCAACCGGACAGGGTCAGCAGGCACGCGGCCATGAAGGCGGTGGAGCGCAGGAGCTGGGAGCGGGACAAGGGAGGACCTCATTCGGCAGACATGGTGGTGCCGGTGGAACACGGAAGACCGCGCTCCACCGGCACCACAATTGGTCAGTGCGTCCAACTATAGCCGCACGGGGCGGATCAGGACTCCCCTCCCTGGGACCCGGAGGTGCCTGCGTTGACGTTGGTCAAGTCATAGCGGGCAACGGCCTGGGCCAGGACGGAGCGGTCGAGGCGCCCCTGCTCCACCAGAGCCTGGAGGGCGCGCACCACCACCGACTGGGCGTCAATGAGGTAGTGGCGCCTGGCGGCGGCCCGGGTGTCGGAGAATCCGAAGCCGTCAGCGCCCAGGGTGTAGTAGTCACCGGGCACCCAGGCGCGGATCTGGTCGGGGACCAGGTGGTCGTAGTCGCTGGTGGCGATGAAGGGACCAGTGGCCTCGGAGAGCTTCTGCGTCAGGTAGGGGACCTGCTGCTCGGCGTCGGGGGCCAGGAAGTTGGCCTTCTCCACCTCCAGGGCCTGGCGCCGCAGCTCGTTCCAGCTGGTGACGGACCAGGTGGCGGCGCGCACGCCCCAGTCCTCGGCCAGGATGCGGCGAGCCTCCTCGATCCAGGGCACTCCGACGCCGGAGGCCAGGAGCTGGACCTCAGGGCCCTCGCCGTCAGGAGCCGTGCTGATGCGGTGAATACCGCGCAGGATTCCCTCGACGTCGACGCCGTCGGGCTCAGCGGGCTGGTGAATCGGCTCGTTGTAGACGGTCAGGTAGTACATGACGTCGCGGTTGCGACCCGAGTCCGGGCCGTACCAGCGCTCCAGGGCGTCGCGCACGATGTGCCGGATCTCGTAGGCATAGGCCGGGTCGTAGCTGACGACGGCGTCGTTGGTGGCTGCGATGACAGGGGAGTGACCGTCCATGTGCTGGGTGCCCTCACCGGTCAGGGTGGTGCGCCCGGCGGTGGCCCCAATGATGAAGCCGCGGGTCAGCTGGTCGCCGGCAGCCCAGAACTGGTCGCCGGTGCGCTGGAAGCCGAACATCGAGTAGAAGATGTAGACCGGGATCATGGGCTCGCCGTGGGTGGCGTAGCTCGTGCCGGCCACCTGGAACAGGGAGACCGAACCGGCCTCGTTGATGCCCGTGTGCATGAGCTGACCGGAGGCGGACTCCCGGTAGGACAGCATCATGTCGGCGTCGACCGGCGTGTAGTTCTGACCCTGGGTGTTGAAGATCTTCTTGGTGGGGAAGAGTGACTCCAGCCCGAAGGTGCGCGACTCGTCCGGAACGATCGGGACGATGCGCCGACCGATGCCCTTGTCCTTGATGAGCTCCTTGAGCAGGCGCACGAAGGCCATCGTGGAGGCGACCTCCTGCTTGCCCGAGCCGCCCTTGAGGATGTCGTAGGTCTTGTCACCGGGCAGCTCGAGCTCGACACCGGCATCGCGGCGCTCGGGGATGAAGCCGCCGAGCTGGCGGCGCCGGTCCAGCATGTAGAGCAGCGAGGGGTCGTCTGCGGCCGGCCGGTAGTACGGCGGCATCTTCGGGTTGGCCTCGAGCTGCTCGTCGGTGATCGGGATGTGGAGCCGGTCGCGCAGGGCCTTGAGGTCGTCCAGCGTCAGCTTCTTCATCTGGTGGGTGGCGTTACGGCCGGCGAAGTGGCCGCCCAGGAGGTAGCCCTTGACCGTGTGCGCCAGGATGACGGTGGGCTGGCCCTTGTGCTCCGTGGCCGCCTTGTAGGCGGCGTACATCTTGCGGTAGTCGTTGCCGCCGCGCTGCAGGGCCCAGATCTCGTCGTCGGTCCAGTCCTTGACGAGCTCGGCGGTGCGCGGGTCGCGGCCGAAGAAGTGCTCACGGATGTAGGCGCCGTCGTTGGCCTTGAAGGTCTGGTAGTCGCCGTCGAGCGTCTCCATCATGAGGTGCTCGAGGGCGTGGTCCTTGTCCGCGGCGAGGAGCTGGTCCCAGCCACGGCCCCAGATCACCTTGATGACGTTCCAGCCCGCGCCCTTGAAGAAGGCCTCGAGCTCCTGGATGATCTTGCCGTTTCCGCGCACCGGGCCGTCGAGGCGCTGCAGGTTGCAGTTGATGACGAAGGTGAGGTTGTCCAGCTGCTGGTTGGCGGCCAGCTGCAGCATGCCGCGCGACTCGGGCTCGTCCATCTCACCGTCACCCAGGAAGGCCCAGGTGTGCTGCTGAGAGGTGTCCTTGATGCCGGCGCCCTGAAGGTACTTGTCGAACCAGGCCTGGTAGATCGCCTCGGACGGGCCAAGGCCCATGGAGACGGTGGGGTACTCCCAGAAGTCCTCCATGCGGCGCGGGTGGGGGTAGGAGGGCAGACCGCGGCCACCGGCCGGGCGCGACTCCTCCTGGCGGAAGCCGTCCAGGTCGGCCTCAGCTCAGACGGCCCTCGATGAAGGCGCGGGCGTAGTTTCCCGGTGAGGCGTGGCCCTGGAAGAAGACGTGGTCGCCGCCGCCGGGGTGGTCCTTGCCGCGGAAGAAGTGGTTGAAGCCGACCTCGTAGAGGGTCGCGGTCGAGGCGTAGGAGGAGATGTGTCCGCCGACCCCGACCCCGGGGCGCTGGGCGCGGGTGACCATGACGGCGGCGTTCCAGCGCAGCCAGCGCCGGTAGGTGCGCTCGGCGCTCTCGTCACCGGGGAAGTAGGGCTCGTTGGCGACGTCGATGGTGTTGATGTACGGCGTCGTCGTCTCGGTGGGGACCGTGACGTTCTTCTGCCGGGCCTGGGCCAGCATGCTCAGCAGGATGTAGCGCGCACGCTTGGCGCCCTTGTCCGCGATGAGGGCATCGAGGGACTCGTGCCACTCCTTGGTCTCCTCTGGGTCGTTGTCGGTCACCTTTGTCAGGAGGCCGTCAATGAGCGGCGTGGAGTCACTGGTGGGGCTCACGGAATCCTCTTTCCTCGCGTCTGTGCGGTCGGCCTGAGCCTCATTGCGTGCCGTGGCGCCGAAGGTGGCGTCGGCGTGCGCCTGAAGTCAGGCCACTGTGGATGACGGCCCTAATCTACGACCTGCAACGGCGCGAACGCTGCACCCAACGGGAGGAAAGTCCTACCTCACGTATGGTGTGGCTCACATAGTGGTGGGTTGATTTCGGTACCTGGGGCAGAGGGGAAGGAGCCTCGAGTTCGCGGCCGCGCTGGAACCAGCCTTCAAAGGAAAGTCCAAGGTAACCTGACGTGCGTGTTCACTTGCGCGGCTGGTGCCCGGTGCGGTGGGCTAGTACCCATCGCCCAGCAACGGGCGAGCGGTAGACGGGCTGGGCCCAGAAGGACGGTGTAAAGACGTGGCGAGTACAGCGGGTGGGGCTTTCGGCTTCGCCTCCGGTCTCATCATTCAGGAGTTCGGCTACGACGACGACGTCGACGAGACCTTGCGGCAGGCCGTCGAGGCCGAGACCGGAACCACTCTGGTGGACGAGGACTATGAGGACGTGGCCGACTCGGCCATCGTGTGGTGGCGCGACGAGGACGGCGACGTCGACGACCTCACCGATCTCCTCGTGGACGCTCAGGCCAACCTCGACGGCGCAGGACTCATCTGGGTGCTGACGCCCAAAGCGCGCACCACCGGCGCCGTCCCGGCCGCTGAGGTGGAGGAAGCTGCCCAGACGGCAGGCATGCATGCGACCTCCGCCGCCTCCATGGGACAGCACTGGAGTGGCATCAGGGTCTCCAGCCGAGGGCGCTGAGGCGACCCCGATGGCCGCGTGACATTCTCCGCTCTCCGTGGCGGAGATGATTGGTGGCACGTCCGGCGGAGGCGGTAAAGTCTCCGGCTGAGGCGGCTCGCGCCGTCAGTTTTGTGTGCAGGCACTGGGAACTCGGGCAACGTGCTCCCGGGAGCCACTGCACCTGGACCTGTAGCTCAGTTGGTAGAGCAACGCGTTTACACCGCGTCGGTCGTCGGTTCGAGTCCGGCCGGGTCCACCATGAGTGTGGCCTGGCACCGTCGTGCCCGCACTGCCTCAGGCTTCACTCTGCGAGCCGATGCGCCGAGCCAGGCCGGCGACGGCGTCGACGAGTTCCGTGAGTCCCGGGTCCTCGACGGGGAAGTGGCCGCACTCGCGCAGGATCACCAGGTCGGCGGACCCGCTGCTCGCGACAGAACTCGGGCGCTGAGCTCGATCGGCGTCCACGCGTCCCGACCTGGGTGCAGCAGCGTCACCGGCGTGCGGTTGCGCTCGGGTGGGGTGTGTGTGAACCGCAGGTAGGAGGCGAGAAACCCCAAGGGGACTCTGGCGGCGCCCCCACGCGGATCGATAGAGCACAGACGAGACAGTGCGCGATCGCGGCTCATCCTCCGCAGGTTCGCCACAGCGCTCATCGAGACCATGGTGCGTGCCAGTCCCTCCTCGGGCGAGCATCGACAATGGCCCGCCCAGGACGCCCAGTGCTCCTGCACGCGTCATATGCGCTCGGGCGTGCCAGTTGCCCGGGTCGAGCAGACACGTGGCCGCCACCGCCGCAACATGCGGCGAACGGGCAGCCACCTCATAGGCGAGAAGGCCACCGATGCTAGCGCCCAGAAGCACCAGGGGGCGGTGGTCGCGCTCGGCCTCAACGAGGTCGATGAGGAGATCGACCCAGGTGTCGTAACGCACGGCTGCGGGATCCGGTGACCTCGTGCGCCCGTACAGAGGCAGGTCGACGGCACTGATGTCGATGCCGCGTGAGGCCACCAGTGCGGCGATGGGCCACAGCGCCCGCTGTGCCCGCCCGCCCCGTGGACGAGCAGCACCCGGGCTGGCGCCCCCGGTTCGGGTGCGCGCGCGATGTGCACACGATGGCCGTGCCACCGCCACCACGTCGACCTAGGCACCAGCGAGGCCGCGTGCTGGTGGTGGGGCGGCAGGAAGGGCACGTACGGATTGGCCTGCATACGTCGATGCTAGTCGCGCGAGCCGCGGCGGCGGAGAGGATATTCGAGGCTCTGCCCCCATCGCACCGTAACGAGTACCTGCGATGGATCGGTGAGGCGAAGCGCGCCGAGACACGTCGTCGCCGGGCCGCCAAAGCAGCAGAGATGATGGTGGACAAGCACGGATAGTCCCAGCCCGGACCTGGCTGCCCGCGCCGAGCCGTCGTCATGGTGATAGGCGGGCACAGTCCGGCGTCTCGGTGCAGTGCCGCCGTTGACGCGATTCCTCAGGCGCGCTTGGCGAAGCGGTGGTGCTGGTCGGCGTGGGTGCCGAAGTGCTGGGGGCGGTGCTGTCCGCGGGCAATGACCTGATCGTCAATCCAGCGCTCCCAGTGCGTTGCGCGCTTCCGGTCACCCGCACTCAGTGGTGCGGCCACGCCGGCGTCGAGGAGGTCGTCGAGGATCAGGAACGAGGGCTCGGGAGTCTCAACGTTCCAGTCGATAAGCCCCCATGGCCCGTCGGGGTTGAGGAGAACCAGCGAGCGGTTGAGGTCGTGCAGGTCGTTGAAGTGCTCGTCCTTGCCGCTCGTGGAGTTCCAGTACCAGCGTGCCAGCCGGAACGACTCCGACACCTGCGTCCAGCTCCGATAACGCACCCGCAGGCCGCGATCCAGGATAGAGAGCGTGTCCCAGGTCTCCTCCTCGGTCAGCCAGCCCAGCGCGAGTCCGCAGCGCGTCAGCATGGCGGCACGGACCAGGTCCCAGGCGGAGAAGTCCACGTTGCGGATGTCCCGATCGTTGTTGAGCATGCGCTCAGGCGCCACAGTGTCTCGGCTGCGTCTGAGGATGACTCGGCAGACTCTCGCAGCTCGTGGCGTTCAGCCTCCGCCAGCGAGGTGTCGACCCAGCGGGCGCGCTCCGCTTCGAAGCCAGAGCGGTGGCCGGAGGTGATGAGCCAGTGAACCCGGGAGAGGAGGTCGGCGCGGGAGCACACTCCCCAGTCGAGGGAGAGCATGGTGCGCGTACCGTCAAGATCAGAGCAGGTGAGACGGTCCCACGGGTCCCGGCGGCACAGGGAGTACGGCGCGCAGATCGCCAGGAGTCGTTCATGTGGGCCGGCGGTGAACTCATCGGGCGCGGAGACCCTGACAGGCCGATGGTGCTCAGTGAGCTCATTCCATGTGGACTCCTCACCCCGGTGCGGGGCCGAGGCGGCCTTATCGCGGCGCAAGCGCATTTTTTGATGGATTGTTTTGGAGATCTCGATGGTGGCGATCACTCCAAAAACCGCCAAAGCGGCGGAGAGAAGCAGGGTCTGCACGGACATGACGAGAATTGTGCAACATGTGAACAGGTGAGTGCCACATTGATGCACATGGCTCGACATCGGATTATTGAGTTGAATGCCTGTTTATTTACAGGTTGTTGATGAAAGTTTCGAGGCGTTTCATTCCCTCGTGCAGCTCGTCGCGGGAGGCGGCGTAGGACAGTCGCACGTGGGAGTGGGCTGTGGTCGTGGAGAAGTCCTGCCCTGGAGTGAGGGCCACATGCGCCTCCTCAAGTGCACGGTGACAGAAGGTCTGGGCGTCGAGCCCTGTGGAGGAGACGTCGAAGTAGACATAGAAGGCGCCGTCGGGCAGGACTGGGACCGGAAGGCCGATGTGTTCCAGCCCATCGAGCACGATGCTCCTGCGGGCGAGGAGCTCGTGGCGGCGCTGCTCGCACACGGAGATGGATTCGGGGGGAGAAGACCGCCAGCGCGGCCTGCTGAATGGGCGTCGAAGCGCACAGGAAGTAGTTGACCGCCAGGTTCTCGACGGGGGCCACCAGCTCCTCGGGAAGGATCGCCCAGCCCAGTCGCCATCCCGTCATCCCGAAGTACTTGGAGAAGGAGTTGATGACGATGGCCTCGGAGTCGGTCTCCAGGACGGTGCGGGCGGGTGTGCCGTCCTCGCCCGGATCGGCCAGGCCCAGATAGATCTCGTCGACGATCCGCCAGGCGCTGCGTTCGCGTGCCAGTGCACAGATCGACTCCAGCTCCTCGAAGGGGATCGACGTGCCCGTGGGGTTGGAGGGGGTCGCCAGCATGACCGCGCTCGTCTGAGGAGTCCACGCCGCCTCGGCTGCGACCCGGTCCATCTGGTAGCGGCTGGCAGGACTGGTGGGTGCCAGAACGATCCGACCGCCGTAGGTCTCCACCAGCTGCCGGTTGCAGGGGTAGGACGGATCGGCGATGACGACGTCGTCACCGGGCTGGGTGGTAGCAGCGGCCACCAGCAGGAGCGCCGAGGACGCACCGGTGGTGACGACGATCCGGGCAGGATCGACCTCGACGCCGTGCCTGTCCCGGTAGAAGCCCGCGATGGCCTCACGCAGTGCGAGCAGGCCCAGGGCGGGGGGAGTAGGGCAGTGACCGGCCGTCCATAACGCGGCACATCTCCTCACGGACCGCGGGAGGGGCGCCGAAATCGGGCTCGCCCAGGCTGAGCTTGGCGATCGAGTGGCCCTCCGCCTGGAGGATTCCGGCGCGTTCGCCGATGCTCATCGCATAGAAGGGCTGAGCGGCTGAGGCCCGGGCGGCGATCTTCATGACGTCTCCTTGACGCGGGGGTAGGACAGGGACAGTGTCCCCCTTCTCGTAGCGGGAGGGCAAAGGTTCCGAGGACCTGGGAGATGAGGAGAGGAGAAGACCTCCTGATCCCTTATTCTCCCGGTTGATATCTTGTCCTCCCGTACCGTGTCTGAAAGGCTCTGAGAGCAACACTCGTGTCTAGGACAGAGTCCAATCGTGCTCACTGACGCCATGATGCTTGTCTCTCCCTTTCACGCCGACTACGAGTTCCTGGCCAGGCCGTATCACGAGGCAGCTCCTGAGCTCTGGGACACGGAGGGCGCTGGGCTGGCGGGGTTGAGCCAAGAGGTCGCAGCCACTCTCCTGGAGGAGTCCTTCGAGGTTGTGGACGCCGCCTCTGCGATCGAGTGGTGTGACTCGCTGGAGGCCGAGGCCGGCTTATGGCCGGATTCGAGCCTCGTGGCTGAGCACGTACCCGCCGTGTCGATGCTCGCCGGCTCCGCAGTGGCTGCGGGCTTCGACTGCTGCCGCGTCATCAACATCCTCACCTCGGCTCGCGCAGCGGGCTATATAGACGAGCGCACGTAGGCGGCCCTCCTTGAGCGCTACGTGCAGGGTTTCGTTGACCGCTGCTCCGGATGGGGGCAGTACCTGGCCTCGGTCATCGTGGGCAAGGTGGCGTTCCAGGTCATGTACGCAACACCTGAGACTCGCCATGTTGATGCGACGATCATTCTTGAAGGCGCCCACATCATGGCACTGACTGCTCCTGTCACCCTGTTCCGCACCGAAATCTGGCCTGCGGAGGATCTCAGTGCCTTGATCAGCGCGATCGAGGCCTCATTCCTGCCGAGCGTGTGCGTGCTGTCCGTCTTGCCGCCAGGGGATGGCTGGCGACGGCTGAGCATCCTCTGGACTCGGCTACCGCCAAGGTGCTTGAGAATGCGGACACGGATGCGGGGACGTTCCTGCGTGCACGTGCTCTGGCACAGGAGGTCTTCTGGCGCCCCGCCGATGCAGGTGGCATTGGGGGCGTCTTCGAAGATCTGAGAACTGCCCGTATACCTCTGTGGGATCTGCCTGCTCGCGGCGACGGCGCAGCGGCGACCACGTTCTGGACCGACTCGAGTCTTGATCAGGAGCACTGGAGCGGCGTGCCGTTCCTGCGTACGAGTGAGGGGGGCTCGGCTTACCGCCGTGATGACGGAGGACGCCTGCTTCCTGGTCTCCAGAAAGGCGCTGCGCCGAGTCCTCACCCCGATCCCCTGGGAGCAGGTGAAGTTCACGGTGTCAGTGATGCCGGGGCAGGACATCGTCTTCTACGCCAATGGCAAGAAGCTTGGCACGCTCTTCCCCGACTGGGATGTGGTGGGGGGTGATCAACCCCGAGCTGCCGTTGCACCTGGAGGCCTTCATGAATGGTCTGGGACCGCGTGTGCGTGCCTTCAGCGCCGCCTACCCGTTATGAGCCGGGCGAGTGTGCCGTTGAGCTCAGTAGCCTCACCTGGTTCGCCCGAGCTCCAGGTCCGCAACCAGTCCAGAGACTGAACCGATGTGAGAGGAACTCTGTGACGTGTTCACAAGTTGACGATGATTGTTGTATAGCGACGCTGTGATCGGCTTCGGAATCCCTATAGGTCCCCACCTCCCCTATGCAGGACGCTAAGCGTGACAGGCTGCCTTTAGCGAGCTTGAATCCCTAGTCATCAATAACCAATCACGTTCCCAAACAATTCTACCGATTAGTGTCGACCAAGGAAAGTGGGAATAAGGTGATTGTTAGACCAAGAGTATGATGCTATCACCAATAGCAATTTTATCATACAACGAGTGGCATCGGTAGTTGCAAATTGTCAATCTATCATTAATCAAATTTACATGATTAGAGTAATATTGCGTCGCCGACCAACAAAGGCGAGGTTGAGCTAGTACGACTTCAAAAGCCGTAAAATTACCCTAATGGATGACCTGAGTAGGATCCTAGGCAGTTTAGTTCGAATAATAAATGTAAAAATGAAACTAAAAATCTGCCAGATCAGCGACATTGAAACAGCGAGTAAGTTAGTTCGCATGGGAGTCGACTATTTAGGGTTTCATATTATAGATAAAATGGACATGCGTAGAGTCGAAAAAATTGCGTCAATCAATGTACAGTTGAGGAAAAAAACGGGTATAGCGGCGGAACTTTACTAACAAAAATAAATAATCCTGCAGATGTAGTAAAGTTGGCGAAATACGGTCATTTCCAATATTTACAGATGCACAGAAATCTGAACCTGTCGCAAATTGAGTACTTAGCAGACGCTCTGCACCACAACGGAATCAAGTACATCCAGGTGATCGATCCTGAAAGTAAGAGTAAAGTATATGTAAACTGTACACTGAACTTGGTAGATTATGTCCTATATGACAACTACGAAGGTGGAACTGGTAGACAAATTCCTGAACATAATCTGGTAGGTTTCCCCATGTCAAGAGCATTCCTTGCTGGAGGAATAAATGATGTTAAGGCGCTAGAAATTAAAAAGCAGCATAATCCATATGCGATAGATGTGCAAAGTTGGGTTCACTATGATGCGGTTGACTTTAGCAAAGTAAGTCGACTTTTGAATACAAAGTAAAATGGGCGAAATGATAGAAGTACGTATGCGTAGAACAGAATACAAGCAACAACTTTACGTGATCATTTAACGGAAGTGCTAACTTCAAAATGGGTAGCTTACTTATCAAAGTTCTATAGAAAGGTGATGACATGAAAAATGTCGACTATTGGGAACTACTTAATAAGCATCAAACAAATATTGATCATATAAATCTAGGCTTCCATAATCTGCATCTATTTGAACAAATGTCGCCGTACCCTCATTCTGAAGGAGGGATAATGGAGCGAGTAACTAACGCACTAGAATGCTTACCTTCTAAGTATAGAGGTGCTGCTTTATCGGTGTTCTCATCGGTGATATATGTTCCAGATAGCTTTCTAAGTGCAGCGCTTAACTACTTATGGTGGTCGGCGTCTACATCAGCTTTTCATAACTATGGTATCGAAGTTTCCGAACAAGCCGATAACATCCATATTATGGAAGTAGATCAAAGTGGGTTGATCTCGCAGTTTGCCCATATCAATAAATTATCTGCACGATTAAACGCCGACGTACACCCTCGAATTTCTGATGTCCAGCAGCTCCGCACAATGATATCCAATTCTCTCATAAATAATCCGGATAGTAGTGTAGAACAAGAGTACACTACTGAACAATTAAGATTAGTGGCAAATAAAGATGTCTGGATAGTTCTTACTGACAAAGCACTTTCCGGGCAAAGTCTTATTGCTGATTTGAAGAGAATCGAGTTTTCTCGAAGACTTCTTACGCATGGAGAACACTCTCCTACTATATTTGTATGCGCTCAAATTATGACGAGTCTTGCTGAGGATAAAATTAATACGTGGATAACGAAGAATGAAATAGAGAGTATTCAGATACTATCTGCAATAAAGTTTGATAATCGAACTCGTGTAGGCCACGAGGAATGTGCTCTATTTGACAATAAAACACACGAAAGCGTAAAAAAAGCTATGCATGTGGTTTGACAAAAATGTGGTTGCTAAAGATATGTCACTTACTTTTAGAAAAAATAGCGGAGGAGAACTGACGTTCGGATATCACAATACTGGATTGACGTTGGTCGACTGTTTGAATACTCCTACCAATTCGTTACCTCTTCTGTGGTTTAACGCATTAGACCACTCCGCGACCTACAAAGAAGGGGAGAAAGTTATTCCGTACACCGGCCCATTCCCGCGTATACATTCTCGACGGGGCGGCAGTAGTCAAAGAGTAAACGAGAACATCCTTTGGCAGAATATAATAAGTCAGTTTGAGGACGGTCGTTCTAATTTGTTTTAGTTGGAAGGTGCACGCAAATCATGACTATCGAACGCATTCTTCATTCATATTCTATTCATGAACTACTACATAAATTATCGGGCGACGAGGCACCAATAATATTGTTGACTGCCCCTAACTACGAGGATCGTTCAGTGACTGTTGCGGAGTGGTTCAGGGATCAGTTTTACTCCATGAGGAATAAGTCCCTTGGTGTTCAAGTGGTATGGTTTCAAGCCCCCGGTGTGGATAATATTTTGGACCGAATTAAGGCAAGTAACCGAGATAGAGTAATTCGGCTATTTGATATCGATTCCGATGAATCAATTGTAGATCCAAGGTTTGTACAGAATGTACGAGTCGACTATCCTAACGGAAATATTCTACGAGTTGTAGATTCAATTCGTTCGCTCGCAAGCCGCCTTGGGGGGAAATGCAACGTTATTATTTGACTTCTCAAGTATGCCAAGGAGTATTATGCGAAATCTACTTCAGGAACTACTCAATGACGACAACGTTTCAAGTACTGGAAAAAACCCCGACATGAATGGGCTATTATCTAAATATTGCTTTTTGTATACAAATGCACATTCCTATCCAGAGGGGTTGGAGAATGATATAATTGGAGGAATATTGGGCTATTTCAGTAGAAAGAGCGTTGACGAAATGGTTGAGTCGGCAGCAATGCTTGATGCGATCATTTCGCTTTCTGGTAGTTCTCATAGCGTTTCCCAGGCAGTTGACTCCTTATTGTCTTACGAACGCCCAGAGGGGGCGAATATTGGTTCACTAGTTTTACTTAATCGAAATAACTTGCTTTATTCATATAAGCAATCGGCCCGTATAACATGGGCTCTAAATGAAGTTATGCGGTATCGCACCGACGTGGTGTATGCTTTTGATTTTGCGGACATGATTAGACATGTTTTCGATCGGTGTGATATCGCCATTTTAAATCATTTACAATATAAGAAGAATGGAGGCGAATACCTTCCTGGATTTCTTGTCGGTGGATTTGGGCCTAAACCAATAGAGCTTGCGGCGTATCTAGCCCGCAAACGATACTTGCATCTTATGAAATTAGGTGGATACTCAGGTTTTTCGGATGTCCTTCATGTCGCGGGATATCAATACACTACTAGGTACTCCCATGGTGTTGGAAGTGGGGGGATGTCGATGGGGTGTGATGCAATCAATGTGTTTGAGCTAAACGTTAGTGAATTGCTTTCCCCTTTAGTTAGGGGTGATAGAGTTGTCGATTAGGCGTACTGATCGGGAGCGCTGGTTGAAGGGGGGTGGTCTAAGTCTTCGAGATAAGGAGTGAAGCGGCCTAGATTTCGTTCCGACCTACTTCCTCAAGGAGGATCGGACCATGCTTCAGAAGTACAGTCCTGAGTTCAGGATGCGAGCCCTCCAGCTCATCTAGGAGCGTATCCGTGCTGAGCAGTGCTCCGCTGGGTCTCCTGCGCCGCTATTGGGGAGGCCCTAGGTTGGAATCTCACTTCACACCCTGCGGACCTGGTGGAAGTAGGGTCGTATCAACCTTGGCGAAGCCCCAAGGGGCGGCACCGCTGAAACTGAGTAGATCAACAGACTGCGCAGAGAGATTCTTGAGTTGCGTTGCGCGAACGAGTTCCTGTGCAAAGCCTCGGCTTTTTCGCAGTGGGGCTCGGCTGCCCCACGACGAGATGATCGCGTTCATCGATACCCACCGTGATCGGGTCTCCCGGTTGATGGAAGCCGCCGGTCTGCGGGGTGCCCCTATGTGGTGTGTCAAGCGGCTGCGAGTAGCTGTGTTGATGGTTGTGGGGTGTAGAGGGTGTGGTTGCGGATCATGGCGTGCAGGGTCAGGATGCGGCGGTGGGCCAGGGCGAGAACGGCCTGGTTATGACGCTTGCCCTGGTCGCGTTTGCGCTGGTAGTAGGCCTGGGAGACGGGGTCGGAGCGCAGTGAGGCGAAGGCGGACAGGAACATGGCGCGCTTGAGCCTCTTGTTGCCGCCGTGGGAGACGTGCTCACCGCGGATCGATGAGCCGGAGCGGCGTGTGACGGGAGCGAGCCCGGCGTAGGAGGCCAGCTGGGCTCCGGTGCCTGGAGGTCCTTGCTCAGGGTCTCGGCCAGGAAGGACGGCGGCGGCCGGGACCCCTGATCCCGGGCACGTGTGGTCAGGACCTGGCACATGAGGGTGGGTGCCCGCCAGTGTCACCGACCTGGGCGGCGACATCGGCCCGCTGAGCGCGTGGGGAGATGAGCTGCCTGGCCAGGTGGGGCAGCACCGTTGCGGCGGCGTCGGTGCCGGCGACCACCACGGTCTGGTGCTCCAGGGCCGAGACGATCTGGCCGGCCCAGGTTGTGTGGCGTCTGCACCCGTGGGCCTTGAGCTTGGCGTCAATCCTTGTCCTGCCTGCGCGCTTCAGGTCGGCTGGGGTGGGCCAGGCGGCGACGGGCCTCCAGGACGGCGTCGTGCTCCAGCCAGGGCCCCAGCACCCGCTCGAGGGTGGGGTGGATCTGGGTGTACAGGCCCCGGAGCCGGCCCTTGGTCTGGTTGACCTGGCGGGCCAGGTCCAGGTCGAAGCCAGTCAGCATGCTCAGCGCTGCGGCCTCCTCGTCCGAGGTAGTGACGGCTCTCAGGGTGTGAGGCATGCTTCTGGCCGCGCCGGCGATGACGGCCGCGTCCTTGGCGTCGGTCTTGGCGCTGCCCGGTGTCAGGTCGGCGATGCGTCGCATCGACAGTCCGGGCAGATAGCCCACGGTGATGCCCATGTCCTGAGCCACCGCCACGGCCAGGGACCCGATGGTGGCAGGCTGATCGACCACCACCAGCACCCGCCCATTTGCCTGCAGGCGCTGGTAGACCTCACGCAGCAGGTCCTCTTCGTTGGGCAGAGCCCTGTCGAAGACCTTCCGCCCTTCCCGACTCAGGGCCGTGGCCCAGTGCCCTGCCTTACCGACGCCCGGTGCCGATGAAGACCTCGATGTCCTCGATATCCATCTCTCCTGCCGCCTCTCGGTCAAGTCGATACGGGGTCAGCCAGTGGACAACCGGTCCCGCACCCACGGATGCGTTAGACCTCACACTCGATGGGTCGTTCCCCTTATCAGCGGTCACCAGCGCCCGGCTGCTGCGGGTGACTTTCGCCCCCGGATCATTAGAAGACAGGGGCAAGACATCATGCCCACAGCAGCTGGCCCAGCCCCCGGCACCTACCACCAGGGACCACCAACAAGGTAACGGGTAAGCGTCGATTCAGTCGCATCCTTCTCCTCCTTGAGAAAGATGTGGTAGCCGACAACTACCGGAGCGTCCGCGGCAAAGGAGTCACTTGTGGAGAAGGAGGTTTTGCCGCCGATGGACACCTCTTTGACCTGGCCATCCTCAGTGAGCCATCCGAGGATCAAGTCGTCAATCTCTTTTGTGGAGACGTTGGTGAATCCCGCCCCTTTGAACTGGGTCACCATGTCCTGATAATTGCTGCTGCTCACCTCGGAGGACTCAACGGGGGCCTATGCCGTCTTGTTGGCGCCGTCGCATGCCGCGAGGGAGGTGGTCAAAATACAAGCGACAATCAGGGAAATAACTCTTCTCATGGCGATCCTCAAGGTGTGACGTCGACGGGGGTCGAGGTCAATTGCGTTGCCGGTCGGCAAAATGAGTCACCAGTGATGTGATTCTTTGGGATCGGCTCTCGTGTGACTCCAGGGTGTCACCTTCGTTGAGTATCGGGCAAATTCTGCCACCGCCACGCGCTGCATCAGCTTCCTACCGGAACGCAGTTATTTCGTGAGTTCGCGGCAGTGCTTTTAAAGCTGCTGATCGATAGGTGAGTATTGTGACCTTCCACGTCGATCAGAACTGTGCCTCCGGCGGGACTCGAACCCGCACGCCCGTAGGCAGCGACTTTTAAGGTCGCGGTGTCTACCGATTCCACCACGGAGGCGAGACGCGCCCCAATATATGAATAAAAGGGGCGTCAGTACCCCCCACTGGGATTCGAACCCAGGACCTTGTGCTTATCAGGCACGATACGAGGTATAAGCTCGCTGCTCTAACCGCTGAGCTATGGGGGCGCGGCCACGACATCGACGGCGTCGAGGAGGCCGACGCTGCCGGCACCGGAGGGGGCGGCAGCGCGGAAGTAGGTTACCCCAGACAGCGGCCGTGTCGGTCGTTTTCCTCACTGTGTTCCGTCAGGTACGCCCACACGCAGGCGCCACGCTCCGTCACCCTTTGACGTCTCAGGAACTGCCCGCCCTACCGCTAGCCTGGTCGCATGAGTCACACTCCTGCACCCGCATCCCCTGATGCCGGACACGGACCAGCACGCAGCACGTCGGAAGGCCACCTGACCGTCGGTAATGTCGTCGCCCTCGTAGAGGCCGCCGCACCTCCCGGCCTGGCCGCTTCCTGGGACTCCAACGGGCTCATCTGCGGAGATCCTGCCGAGTCGGTGCGCAGCATCCTGCTGGCCGTTGACCCGGTGGCAGCCGTCGTCGACGAGGCCATCGACGCCGGCGTCGATATGGTCATCACCCACCATCCCCTTTATCTGCGCGGAACCGAGCACGTCGCGGCCACCGACCCCAAGGGCCGCACCGTCCACCGTCTCATCCGCGCCGGCATCGCACTGCTCAACGCCCACACCAGCCTCGACGCCGCCCACGGGGGAGTGGCCGACGCTCTGGCCGAGTGCGTCGGTCTCGTCTCCACCGTCCCGCTTGAGCCCGACCCTGCCTCCCCGGATCAGGGCATCGGACGGATCGGCACGCTCCCACAGCCCGTCACCCTGCGCCGGCTCGCTGAGGATGTCGCCTCAGCCCTGCCCGACTCCGCCCCCGGCCTCCTCGTGGGCGGGGACCTGGACGCCGTCGTCGAACGCATCGCCGTCTCAGGTGGGGCGGGCGACTCTCTCCTGCAACGGGCCCGGCAGGCCGGAGCCGACGTGTTCCTCACCGCCGACCTGCGCCACCACCCGGCCTCCGAGCACCTGGAGGACGGCCGCCCCTATCTCCTGTGCGGAACCCACTGGGCCACCGAGTGGGTCGGCCTGGAGCCCCTGGGCCGCAGGCTCACAGAGGACGCCCACTCCCGTGGAGCATCTCTGGCTGTCCGGGTCTCCCGCATTGTCACGGACCCCTGGGCGCTGCGCCTGCCGACCGGAGCAGACCGGGCATGAGAGGATTCGCAGCAACAACTTGTACGCACCTGAAGGAGCACACGCCGTGACCAGCGCCCCCATCGCCCAGCAGCGCCTTCTCATCGATCTCCAGGACCTCGACTCCCACCTGGCACGGCTGCGTCACGAGCGCAAGCACCTTCCGGTCCTCACCCGCATCGAGGCGGTCATCGAGCGCCTCAAAGCCAACAAGCGCGCGGCCATCCAGGCCGAGGCGGCCCTCGACGAGGCCAAGAAGCAGGCCACTCGCAGTGAGGACGAGGTCGGGCAGGTGGCACGCCGCGCCGAGGTGCTGCGCGAGCGCCTCCACTCAGGCGCCAGTGCGGCCCGCGACCTGTCCGCCATCCAGGGGGAGATCGACCAGCTCGGCCAACGCCAGTCAGCCTTGGAGGAGGCGCAGATCGTGGCCATGGAGGCCCTCGACTCCGCCCGGCAGGAGGCCGAGCGCCTCAGCCGGGAGGAGGCCGAGATCCGGGCGGCCGGCCGGGACCTCACCGCCAAGCGCGACGCCGAGTTCGCCCGACTCGATGAGGAGATCGAGTCCCTGGAGAACCAGCGGGCAGACCTGGCCGGAACCATCGAGGCGCCCCTCCTGGCGGACTACGAGTCCGTGCGCAGCTCCACAGGCGGGCTCGGCGCAGTGGCCCTGAGAGGACGCACCGTTGAGGGCGGCGCCGTCGAGATCAGCCCCCAGGAGCTTGCCCGCATCGTGGCCGCCCCAGCCGAGGACGTCATCCACGCCGAGGAGAACGACGTCATCGTCGTACGGATGGACATCTGACGGCGCGGCCCGCCTGAAGCCGGCCGCCACTAGCTTCAGCGGGTCACCAGGGTGAGAGCCCGACGCCCCTGCCGGTCCGGCTCACCGAGCTCGACGTCGTCGATGCCCTCCAGATACCCGGCGATGGTTGCAATATCGTCTACTTGGACGTGCTCAGGCACGGATCCGGTGGCGACGGCCCTCAGAGCTCTCCGGTGAGTAGTCCGCGTGCATGCTTGGCCATGTGGGAGACCACCTTGCGCGAACCGTCGTCGGCGGTGCGCACCACGCGCACGCTGACGACCTCAATGCCGTCGCGCGCGGACGGCTTCCACGCGGCCGCATAGTCCGCCGACCGGCAGTCCACTATCAGTCCCTGTGCAGCCATATCAGTGAGCGACGGCGCCAGGTGCTGTTTCCAGAATGCCGGCAGTCGCCCCGGTCCTGGCAGGGACGTGCCCATCGACAGGCGGTGATCGGGCACCAGGTCAGTGGGGGACAAGATGCCCCACAGTCCCGAAAGAACAACGCAGTGGCGCTCTAGAGCAGCCCGGCCGGCCGCTTCCTCGGCGATCGAGTCGAGCCGGGCGGCCTCGTACAGGACCCCGGTGAACAGCTGATGGGCGGGGACGCAGGGCGAGGTCTCCAGCGTCAGGTTCGTTGATACTTGCTCGGCGCTGCGCGGCCCCAGCCCCAGGACGGAGGCCCCTTCATCGCTCCGGCTCACTTCAACCAGCGCGGACATCACCTCGCGACGCGCAGCGGTGAGCCTGTCCGCGTCCAGGAGCGAGTCAAGATCCAGTGACGGTCCACTGGTAGGAGCGGTCTTTCCCTCAGAGGGAGGCAGCAGGATCAGCACCCGCACATGATAGGCGGCTCCCAGAAGGTCAGGGGTCGACGGCGGGCGAGACTCTGCGCGCTGATTCCCCACGGCGCTACACTGACCCGTGCGGACGAGCCGACCGGGCGGCCGCGGTACCGGCCACCGCCTTCAGGGCGGTGGCGGGCTGAGGAACGTCCGGGCTCCACAGAGCAGGGCGGTGGCTAACGGCCACCCGGGGTGACCCGCGGGACAGTGCCACAGAGTAGACCGCCCATCGAATACCGGTGGGTAAGGGTGAAAGGGTGGGGTAAGAGCCCACCAGCGCGGCGGGTGACCGTCGCGGCTCGGTAAACCCCGCCCGGAGCAAGACCGCACAGCTGACGCTTGAAGGCTGCTCGCCCAAGTCAGCGGGTAGGTCGCATGAGGCCGCTGGCAACAGCGGTCCAAGATGAATGGTCGCCACCGCCCAGGCCGGCAACGGCGGGCGGCAACAGAACCCGGCGTACAGGTCGGCTCGTCCGCCCCATAGAACCTGTTGAAACGGCTGTGGCCCGCCAGGATGATCCTGGCGGGCCACAGCCGACACGTGGTCAGAGACGAGTAGCGCGTTTACTTCGCGGCCACGTAGACCTCATTCTTGTTGTCGACCTGAGAGAAAGCGCTCACTGCGAAGGCGCCCTTCTTCTCATTGGCGGCGGACTCGTCAACGAGGAAGACGAAATCACCCTTCGCCTTACCTCCATCTCGAGGCATGCTCTGGCGGATGAAGAGCGACTGCCCGCCGATAGACAGCTCAGGCTCCGAGGTGTTGCCCTCGTGGGTGAACCCCACCTGGAGCCTGAACTCCTGGAACTGTCCCTCTCCGTGGTAGGTGATCTCAACGGGGACGCGAATGTACACCTTGCCGGCAGGAGGCTCCTTGTAGCTGTACTGGCTCGTGGCGGCCTTCACCGACTCATTGGCGTTCCACTCGACATCGCCGATGGTGACGTCAACCGAGGCGTTCGGGTCGTCGTCGTACTTACCGGCATGCAGCGTGATCGGCCCGGCCTTCGGGTCGAGGGGGGTTCTTCTCGCTGGAGCCGGGGTCGTTGCTGCCCGGCTTGCTGGTCTTGGTGGTCTTCTTCTGATCCGAGCTGCCAGTCTCGTCAGAGTCGCTGGCCTTCTTCTTGGAGTCAGAGTCAGAGTCAGCCTTCTTCTGGCTCTTCGGCTCCGAGGTCGACGTGCTGTCCGCCTTGTCATCCGACTCGCTGGAATCGCCCTTGAACATGAAGATGCTACCGATGACCAGGGCGACCACGACGACTGCAGCGATACCGGTCCAGAACCACCACTGCTGGGTCAGCGGCTTGGAGCCGTTGCCAGGGCCGGCCGGAGCGGCGGCGTTGGGCTGCCACCCGCCAGCGGGAGGCTGCATGCCTCCGGCAGCCCCCTGGGGCTGGTAGGGCGTGGGCGACTGGGCGTAGTCCATGTTGGCCGCGTAAGGGCTGCCCCCAGCTGCGGGAGCGCCGGCGTAGTCCCCCGAGGGGGGCGGAGGCCGACATGCCCGTCGGGTCGGCAACCGGTGAGGCGGTGCTCAACGACGCCGTCGGGGCGGTCGACACCGCCTGGGTCGGAGCCCACGCCGGGTCGGCCTCGGTGGTGGCACCTGCGGCCGAAGCGGCGGAGGCGGCGGAGTCGTCGACCCAGATCTGCCAGCCCTCTGGAGCCGGTCCCCAGGCCGGGTCGGGCTGCCAGCCTGCAGGCGGTTCGAAGCCCTCGGGTGGCGCGGGCCAGTTCGGCGGTGGATTGAAACGCAAAGCCATGAGAACCTCCGGGAGGAAATAAACAGGGAGAAACCCGCATGGGCTTCCTGGGCAGAATAGAGATGTCCGCTACTCAAGGACCCTACGTCGTCACCTTATCGTGAGGCAACGTGACGGCGCTCGATCGTCCTGGATGTGGATGGGTAGCGATACCCACTGCCTCAAGGCAGGGTGAGCACCTCGGCGCCGTCCTCGGTCACCACGAGCGTGTGCTCGAACTGCGCAGTACGGGAACGGTCCTTGGTGACCACCGTCCAGCCGTCGTCCCACTGCTCCCACTCGATGCCACCGAGTGTGAGCATCGGCTCGATGGTGAACACCATGCCCGTCTCGATGACGTCGTCGTGCAGGGGGGCGGCGTCGTAGTGGGGGATGATGAGGCCGGAGTGGAACGCCTCCCCGACGCCGTGTCCGGTGTAGTCGCGCACCACCCCGTAGTCGAAGCGCTTGGCGTAGGCCTCGATGACGCGGCCGATGACGTTGACCTCGCGCCCCGGCTTGACGGCCTTGATGCCCCGTTCCATCGCGGTGCGGGTGCGTTCGATGAGCAGCTCCGTCTCGCGGTCGACCTCGCCGACGGCGTAGGTGGCGTTGGTGTCGCCGTGGACCCCGCCGATGTAGGCGGTGACGTCAAGATTGATGAGGTCGCCCTCGTTCAAGCGGGTCGAGTCCGGGATGCCGTGGCAGATGACCTCATTGATCGAGGTGCAGATCGACTTGGGGAAACCCATGTAGCCCAGGCATGAGGGGTAGGCGCCGTGGTCGCACAGGTACTCGTGGGCGATCCGGTCCAGCTCATCGGTGCTCACCCCCGGGGCGATCGCCTTGGCGGCCTCGGCCAGGGCACGGGCGGCCAGCCGCCCCGCGACCCTGATCCGCTCGATCGTCTCGGCGTCCTTGATCTCCGAGGCGGTGACACGCTCGGGGCCGTCGTGGAACATGTATTCGGGTCGTGCGATGGACGCAGGCACATGACGCTCAGGACTGAGCGTCCCGGGAGTCAGCGTGCCACGCGGCGCGCGGTCGGCCAGTGAGGCCGAGGACGCAGGGGAAGCCGAAGAAGTCATGGTCGTAAGCATAGAAGGAGGCATCCGGTTCGCGGGACCTTCCCTCCATCCAGTGGTTCAGGGCCTCCACCATGGCGCTGTGGGTCTTATCACTGTCAGGAGCCGTCAGGAGCTGAACCAGTGCTTCTCCCGCGGGGAAGGACTCCTCACGCACCGCGGCCCCATAGTCGGCGGCCGCCTGCCTCAGGGCCTCGCCGACCTGTCCGAACTGGTGGGCGAAGCGCGGAGACCAGTCCGTCATCCCGGCCATGTCCGTCCAGACCAGGACCTGACCGTCGCAGCGCGCGCCCGCGCCGATGCCGATCGTGGGGATCGTGAGCGACTCGGTGACGCGCGCGGCCAGGGGCTCGGGCACCATCTCCAGGACCAGAGCGACCGCCCCCGCCTCGGCCAGTGCCTGCGCGTCGGCCAGCAGCACGTCAGCGGCCTCGCCACGGCCCTGAACCCGGAAGCCGCCGAGCATGTTGACGCTCTGCGGGGTGAACCCCAGATGCCCCACCACCGGGATGCCGGCCTGGGCCAGTGCCCTCACGCTGGCTGCCCGGGGGGTGCCGCCCTCGAGCTTGACGGCGTTGGCCCCCGCCTTCATGAGACGCACCGCACTGGCCAGTGCCTGCTCCGGACCGGCCTCGTATGTGCCGAAGGGAAGGTCGGCCACAACCAGGGCGCGCTTGGTCGCCCTGGCCACTGAGCGGGTGGCCACCACCATCTCATCGAGCTCCACCGGCAGTGTGGAGTCGTGCCCCAGCATGACGTTGCCGATGGAGTCGCCCACCAGCAGCAGGTCGGTTCCCGCCGCATCCAGGATCCGGGCGGTCACGGCGTCGTAGGCGGTGAGCATGACCAGCTTGGTGCCGTCCTTCTTGGCAGCCGCCAGGTGATGAACGCGTACGGGCTTGCCGCCTGCGACGACGGGGGCGGATGAAGATCCGTAAGGGGACTCGGGTGTAGCCATGATCCGAGGCTACCGGAGGTCGCCGGGCCTCCTTGGCGGGCTGAGTCGTCCGCCGAGTTCGCGGCCGGCTTGTCCCACAGACGGTGGTGCACGAAACCTGCCTGACGCACCCGCGCACTAGGCTGGACCAAGCAGAACGTCTCAGGCGCAAGAACGCCGGCCACGCCGTCGGCCCGCTGCCGCACCCCACGCTGAGGAGGCACCATGGACAAGCAGCAGGAGTACGTGCCCGAGCCATCGAGGAACGCGACATCAGCTTCATCCGCCTGTGGTTCACTGACGTCTCCGGGCAGCTCAAGTCCGTGGCCATCGCACCGGCCGAGGTCGAGAGCGCCTTCGAGGAGGGCATCGGCTTCGACGGATCGGCGATCGAGGGACTCACGCGCGTCTTCGAGTCCGACATGCTCCTGGCCCCTGACCCCTCCACATTCCAGATGCTGCCGTGGCGGGACGGGGACAACGGCGTGGCCCGCATGTTCTGCGACGTCCTCACGCCCGACGGCGAGCCTGCCCGCACCGACCCGCGCTCGGTGCTTGAGCGTCAGCTCGCCCGGGTCGCCGAGGCCGGCTTCACCTGCTACATCCACCCGGAGATCGAGTTCTACCTGGTCAACCGCGACGCCGACGGGCGCATCCGCCCCACTGACGACGCCGGCTACTTCGACCACGTGCCCGGGGGCACTGCCCACGACTTCCGCCGCCAGGCCATCCTCATGCTTGAGCAGATGGGGATCTCGGTGCAGTTCTCCCACCATGAGGGTGGCCCGGGCCAGAACGAGATCGACCTGCGCTTCGCCGACGCCCTGTCCATGGCGGACAACATCATGACCTTCCGCGCCGTCGTCGAGGAGGTGGCACTCAAGGAGGGCTGCCTGGCGACCTTTATGCCCAAGCCCTTCCCCGACGAGTTCGGCTCGGGCATGCACACGCACTTCTCCCTGTTCGAGGGTGACCGCAACGCCTTCTTCGACCCCGCCGGCCAGTACCAGCTCTCCGCCATCGGTCGCTCCTTCATCGCCGGACTGCTGCACCACGCCTCGGAGATCACGGCCGTCACCAACCAGCACGTCAACTCCTACAAGCGCCTGTGGGGAGGGGACGAGGCCCCCAGCTACGTGTGCTGGGGCCACAACAACCGCTCCGCCCTGGTGCGCGTCCCCATGCACAAGCCCGGCAAGGCCCAGTCCGCGCGGGTGGAGTTCCGCGGCATCGACTCCTCGGCCAACCCCTACCTGGCCTACGCGGTCATTCTTGCCGCCGGCCTCAAGGGCATCGAGGAGGGCTACGAGCTTCCCCCCGAGGCTGAGGACGATGTCTGGGCCCTGTCGGAGATGGAGCGCAAGGCGCTGGGCATCCACGCCCTGCCCACCTCGCTCAAGAGCGCGGTCGCCGCCATGGAGCGCTCCGACCTGGTGGCGGACACCTTCGGCGAGGACACCTTCGAGTTCTTCCTGCGCAACAAGCGCCGCGAGTACCGGGCCTACGACGCCCAGGTCACCGACTTCGAGATCAGCCAGTTCTTCCCGCGCGCCTGAGCGGAGCAGGAGACAGCTGTGAGAGACCGCAGCGAGAAGCGAGCGCCGATCGGGTCCCCCTCCCGGCACAGCTCCTCGCCCAGGACCCTGCTGCTGCGGGCCGGATTCAACGACGCCGCCCGTGCCGGAAAGCTCCTGGGCGACCCGGCGCTGCTGCCCTTCCTGCTGGACGACACTCAGGCCGACGACGTCGGCGAGGCGGGTGACCACGAAGGACGCGGCTCAGCGGACCGCTCCAGGCGGCCGGACGGCCGACCTGCTGAGATACGGCTGGGGCCTGAGCGTGAGGAGCTCATCGACACTCTGGCGCTCACCGCCGATCCCGACATGGCTCTGCTCAGCCTCGTCCGGCTCGCTGAGGCCGCCACCGCCGCCGAATCAGCTCACCGGGCATCGGTGGGCGGTGTCGAGCCCGGGGGGACGACGACGCCAGCAGCACTTCTGCGCAGCGTCATGAGCGACCCCGCCACAGGGCCGCGTGAGCACAGGCGCCGCCTGCTCGCGGTCCTGGGTGCCTCGCAGGCCCTGGGCGACTTCCTCGTGGCCCACCCCGAGCACCTCACCGCGCTCGCACCTGACAGGGCGTGGGACGCCCCGCAGGAGCCCGGCGCCGGTGAGGCGCTGCAGCGGGCGGTCCGCGACGCGCTGGGGCAGGCCGACCCCGCGGATGCGGCCCCCTCTCATGGAGGTGAGAGACCCCCACACCCGAGAGACGCTGCCGTCAGCCAGGCGACCGCGGCGCTGCGACGCGCCTACCGGGACCGGCTCACGGCGATCGTCGCCGATGACCTCACCAGCGCCAACCCGATCGAGCACGTCCCCACCGTGTGCCGCCGCATGACCGAGCTTGCCGACGCCGCCCTGGACGCGGCCCTGCTCGTCGCCCGCGCCGCCGTCGGACCGCAGGCCGACGACGTGGCCCTCGCAGTGATCGCCATGGGAAAGACCGGGGCCCGCGAGCTCAACTACATCTCGGACGTCGACGTCGTCTACGTCGTCGCCCCCGCCCGCGAGCCTCAGGGGGCTCAGGAGCCGATCAGCGAGGAGCGCCTCGTGGAGGTCGGCACGCACCTGGCCACTGAGCTCGCTCACATCGTCTCCGCCACCGCGCCCGAGCCTCCCCTGTGGCCACTGGACACGGCGCTGCGTCCCGAGGGCAAGGACGGTGCGCTCGTGCGCACGCTTGACTCCCACCTGGCCTACTACCGCAGGTGGGCCGCCTCCTGGGAGTTCCAGGCCCTGCTCAAGGCCAGGGCCTGCGCCGGCGACGCCGAGCTCGGGGCCCGCTACGAGCAGGGCGTGGCGCCCTACGTGTGGGAGGCCAGCAGGCGGGAGAACTTCGTTGAGGACGCCCGTGCCATGCGGCGCCGGGTGGAGAAGGAGTCCGTGCCGCGCGGTGGAGTGGACCGGCGTATCAAGCTGGGCCCCGGGGGACTGCGGGACGTCGAGTTCACCGTCCAGCTCCTCCAGCTCGTCCACGGCCGCTCCGACGAGAGCCTGCGCGTGCGTGCCACCCTGGAGGCCCTCGACGCTCTCAGCGCGGGCGGATACGTCAGCCGCACCGACGCCGCGGCCTTGAGCGGCTGCTACAAGGCCCTGCGGCTGCTGGAGCACCGCAGCCAGCTCTTCCGGCTGCGCGCACCCACAACCTTCCTGAGAAGGAGGAGGACCTGCGCCGCGTCGAGCGGGGCATCAGCGACTGCCTGGGCCACGGAGACAGCCTGTGGGAGGACTTCAAGGACCTGCGCCGGCGGGTACGGGCCCTCCACCAGGAGATCTACTACCGTCCCCTGCTGGCCTTCGCGGCCGCCCTCAGCGCCGATGAGATGGCTCTGAGTCCTCAGGCGGCGCGTGAGCGCCTTGCCGCAGTCGGCTACGCGGATCCCGACGGGGCCCTGCGCCATATCCAGGCCCTCACCGAGGGGGTCAGTCGTCGCGCCGCGATCCAGCGCCAGCTGCTGCCGGTCATCATCGGCTGGATCGGTGGGGGGAGCCGACCCCGATTTCGGTCTGCTCTCCTTCCGGCGGCTATCCGAGGCCATCGGAGGTTCGCACTGGTACCTGGCCATGCTGCGGGACTCGCCGGTGGCAGCGCGCAGGCTGTGCCAGGTCCTCTCCGGCGCCCACTGGGCCACCGAGCGCCTCGCGGAGTTCCCCGAGTCCATCGCCTGGCTCGACGACGACGACGAGCTCGCCCCCCGCCGATCCGGCGCCCTGGCGGAGGAGGTCGCCGCCGTCCTGCGCCGTCGCAGCCTGACCGGCCCCGATGACGCGGCCCTTGCCCAGCAGGCGCTCGAGGCGGTTCAGGCGGTCCTGAGAGTGCGCGCCCGTGAGGAGGTGCGGGCCTCACTGGCGGACTGCCTGGACGGTATCGACCCCGCACGCACCGCCTCCATCCTCTCCGACGCCACCGACGCGGTCCTGGCCGGGGCGCTGACCGTGGCCACCGGGCTGGTCATCGCCCAACGCGACGGGGTGGAGGCAGTCTCCGCTGGGCCCGACACCAGCGGGTCCTGGCAGGCCGCCCGCGCCCGCCACGCCATCATCGCCATGGGACGCCTGGGAGGCCGTGAGATCGGGTACGCCTCGGACGCGGACGTCCTCTTCGTCCACCAGGCCCGCGATGGGGTGGGTGAGGACGATGCCGCCCAGGAGGCCGAGGCCGTCGCCAAGCAGGTCATGGGACTGCTGGCCGCAGCACTCCCGCACCCCCTTGAGGTGGACTGCGACCTGCGGCCCGAGGGACGCAACGGCGTCATGAGCCGCTCGCTGGACGCCTACCGCGAGTACTACGGCCGCTGGTCCGCCCTGTGGGAGCGCCAGGCGCTGCTGCGCGCCCGACCCTGTGCCGGAGACCGAGACCTGGGCCGGCGTTTCGAGGAACTCATCAACCCGCTGCGCTGGGCGCAGGAGGGCCTGGCGCCCCAGGACCTGCGGGAAATCCGCAGGATCAAGGCGCGGGTGGAGGCCGAGCGCCTGCCACGGGGCATTGACCCGGCCCGCCACCTCAAGCTCGGCCCCGGTGGGCTCAGTGACGTGGAGTGGAGCGCCCAGGTGCTTCAACTCGCCCATGCCGGACAGGTGCCCCAGCTGCGGACCACCTCGACCGTCGCCGCCCTCCAGGCCGCGGTCCAGGCCGGGGTACTGAGTGCGGACGGTGGGGGAGAACTGGTCGCGGCCTGGATCCTGGCCAGCCGCTTGCGCTCGGCGATCGTCCTGGGAACCGGGCGCGCCTCGGGTCCGCGCTCCCAGGTCCTCCCCATCCAGATCCGGGAGATCCGTCTGGTGGGGCGCCTCGTCGGCCTCAGTGCGGGCAGGGAGCGAGAGCTCGAGGACCTCTACCGCCGCAGCGCCCGCCACGCGCGCGCAGTCGCCGAGCGCATCGTCTTCACCGACGCCGCTGTCCACGGCTCCACCGCTTCAGCGCCGGCGAGCACCGTGTCAGCGGCTGAGCCGCACATCCCGGAGTCATCGCCACCACGTTCAGCAGGCTCGGCGCGGCGCTCTCGTGCACAGTCCCGCCGAGATACTGGGGCGGCATCCTCCAAGGGCTCCAAGCGGGCCAGCCGCCCCCGCACCACGAGAAGGCGACCGGAGGGACCCTACCCCTGGAGCTGACCGGGTGCAGACGGTACCGGACGCAGGTCTTTGGGCGATGAGGATCGCACCGTCGTCGTGGGCCCCCGCGCTACGAACCTGGCAGACTTGCCGCCGTGAGGCTCATTCTTGTACGCCACGGTCGCACCGAGGCCAATGTCATGCAGGCACTCGACACCGCCTTCCCCGGAAATCCCCTGGATGAGGTGGGACTGGGGCAGGCCGACGGATTGCCGGGCCGTCTGGACAAGGCCGGCCTGCTCCAGGGACTGGGATCACTGTGGGTCTCCCCGATCCTGCGCGCCAGGCAGACCATCGCCCCTATCGAGGCCGCCACCGGCCTGAGCGCCACCGTCGACTCGGGACTGCGTGAGGTTCTGGCCGCAGACTTGGAGATGAATACCGACGCGCGCTCGGTGGCCTGCTACGTGGACACCACCCGGGCTTGGATGGCGGGGCGCCCCGCCTGCCGCATCCCCGGCTCCCCGGAGGACGGGCACGACACGCTTCAGCGCTTCGACGAGGCCATCGACCGCATCTGCGAGCAGGCCGCACGGGCGGGATACTCAGCGGCCCTGCTCGTCTCCCACGGCACCGCGCTGCGTCTGTGGACCTCCCTGAGGGCCGCGGCCGGAGGCGGCGTGGACCCGCTGTGGGTCGCTGACCGCCCCATGCACAACACCGGGATCACCGTCGTCGACGGCGATCCCGGCAGTGGATGGAGCCTGACCTCCTGGGATGACGGGGCCTGGGATCAGGCCCCCTCCTGAACCGGCCCGCCCCTACAGAACCGAGGAGAGGAAGGACCGGGTGCGTTCGGCCTGCGGGTTGTCGAGGACCTCCACGGGGTCACCGGACTCGCAGATGACACCGCCGTCCATGAAGATCAGCTGGTCGCCGACCTCCCGGGCGAAGCCCATCTCGTGGGTGACCACGACCATCGTCATGCCGGAGGCGGCGAGGTCCTGCATCACCTGCAGCACCTCACCGACCAGCTCGGGGTCCAGGGCCGAGGTCGGCTCGTCGAAGAGCATGAGCTCGGGGTCCATCGCCAGGGCCCGGGCGATCGCCACCCGCTGCTGCTGGCCGCCGGAGAGCTGGGAGGGGTAGTGGTCGAGGCGATCCCCCAGCCCCACCCGCTCCAGCAGCTCGATGCCGCGTTCACGGGCCTTGGCCTTCGGAGTCTTCTTGACCAGGACCGGTGCCTCCATGACGTTCTGCAGAGCCGTCATGTGGGGGAACAGGTTGAAACGCTGGAAGACCATACCGATCTTGGCGCGCTGAGCGGCACGGGCCTTGTCCGACAGGGCGTGCAGCTCGATGCGTCCCCTGCGCTCGACCTCACGCATCCCGATGAGGTCGCCGTCGACCTTGATCCGGCCGGCGTCGATGGACTCCAGCTCGTTGATGCAGCGCAGCAGCGTCGACTTACCCGAGCCCGACGGGCCGATGAGGACCGTCACTGAGCCGGGCGGGACGACGAGGTCGATGCCCCGCAGCACGTGCAGCTCACCGAAGAACTTGTGCAGGTCGCTGATCTCGACCTTGGGCGTGGCGGCTGCTGCCTGGGCGGATGTGCTCATGGGGTGACCTCCAGGAAGGGATCGTCCTTGGTGGTGTGCGCATCGAGGATGGCCTGCTGGCGGGCCGACAGGCCCCGGCCCGAGGGGCCGGAGGACTTGTCAGAGTCGAAGCCCTTGCCGTAGTAGCGCTCGATGTAGTGCTGTCCCACCATGAGGATCGAGGTGATGATGATGTACCAGATGGCCGCGACCAGAAGCAGCGGAATGATCTGGTAGGTCAGCGAAGCGTAGGAGTTGGTGACGAAGGTCAGATCCAGGGTGAAGGGGACCGCCAGCACCAAGGAGGTCGTCTTGAGCATGGAGATCGTCTCGTTCCCGGTGGGCGGGACGATGACCCTCATCGCCTGGGGCAGGACGATCCTGCGCAGGATCTGGCCCCGGCTCATGCCCAGAGCACCGGCGGCCTCACTCTGACCCTTGTCCACTGAGTTCAGGCCCGAGCGGACAATCTCGGAGAGGTAGGCGCCCTCGTTGATGCCCAGCCCCAGGACCGCCGCGACGAAGGGGTGAAGACCGTCGTCGTCTTGAAGGTCAGCAGCTCGGGGCCGAAGGGGATGCCCAGACTCAGCTTCTGGTAGAGCGCGGACAGCGCACCCCAGAAGACCAGCTGGGTGTAGATCGGGGTGCCACGGAAGAACCACAGGTAGGCCAGCGCCACCCAGCGCAGAACCGGGTTGGAGGACTGGCGCAGGATCGCCGTGGTGACCGCCAGCACGATGCCGATGGCCATGGCCATGAAGGTCAGCAGCAGCGTCCATCCGACGGCCTTGACCACGTGGACCTCACGCAGGAAGAACCAGACCGTGGACCAGTGGAACTTCTCATTGGTGACCAGCCCGTGGATGAGCATAGCCCCAGGACCGTGACGATCGCGGCACTGATCCACGTCCCCGGGCGGGGACGGGCTTGTTGCTGAGGACGACCTTGTCGTCCTCAGAGGCGGGTGAGGCGGTCACTGCTCACTCCTTCACTGCGGGATTGAGTTCTGCGGTGGTCAGGGCGGCGTCCTTCACGCCCCAGTTGTCCAGGATCTTCTGCCAGATGCCGTGGTCCATGAGGTACTGGACGGCGGCCTGGATCGCGGCGGTGAACTGCGGATCGGCCTTGGCGGTCACCACCCCTTGGGGGGCGGCGTCCTCGATCTCGCCGAGGGTGACGATCTGACCATCGGTCAGCTCGACGGCGTAGCCGGCCACGGTGGAGTCCGGTAGGTGGCGTCGATGGTGCCACCCACCAGGCCGGTGGTGGCCTCGGACTGCTTGGAGTAGGAGCGCACGGACAGCACCGGCTTGCCCGCCTGGGCGCACTTGTCGGCGGCGTCGCGCATGGTGGTCTCCTGGGCGGTTCCCACCTGGACGCCGATGGTCCGTCCGCACAGCTTGAGGTGGTCGGAGGTCTCGACGTCCTTGGGGTTGCCGGCCTGGACGTTGAATCGCGAACCCACGTTGATGTAGGCGGTCATGTCGACCTCCGCGGTCCGTTCGGGGGTGACGTGAAGGAGGAGATGCCGGCGTCGTACTTCGAGCCGATCGAGGCGATGATCGAGTCGAACTCGGCGGTGTGCACTTGCCCTCGACGCCCAGGACGGCGGCGATCGCGATTGGTCAGGTCGACGTCGTAGCCCACGGCCGTGCCCGAAGGGTCGAGGAACTCGGCCGGCGCGTAGTCCGTGGAGGCGGCCACGTCGAGGACACCGCTCTCAAGGGCACCCTGAGGGAGCTTGGCACTGATGTCGGGCTGCGCCTGGATCGACGAGGTGTCGAAGGAATGGATCTGCGAGCCCGGTTCGCGTTCCAGTCAGCGGCGTTGGTGCATCCGCTGAGGACCAGGCAGGCTGTGGCTGCCAGCCCGAGGAGGCGTGATGGCGGATCCTCATCGTGATCTCTCTTCGGAGTGGACTCAAGACAGAGAAAGAATATCCGCAATGCAGCATGGATATGCAAACCGGAGGGTGGCGGTAGCAGCACGACGGCGGCTGGGCACTCGTGCGTAGGAGGCTCAGGGCCGCCGTCTGAGCCGGGTCACCAGCTCACAGGTCGAGTAGAGCTGGAACTCGTAGGGGTGAGGCGCAGCCGCAGCGGCTGATCTCGTTGGTGCGCTTGTACTCGATCCAGGTCTCGATGAGGTCGGGGTGAAGACGTCTCCCTCGGTGAGGAAGTCGTGGTCGTCCTCCAGTGCCTCCAGCGCCCTGGTCCAGGCTGTCGGGGAGCTTGTCGATGTCGAAGTACTCCTCGGGGAGCCAGCTCGCAGAGGTCCTTGTCGATGGGCTCGCGGGGCTCGATGCGGCTGGGTGAGTGTCGTCAATACCGGCCATGAGGACGACGCGAAGCCACAGGGGGTTGGAGGAGGATCCGGTACCCGGTACTCCACTCGCTTGGCCTTGGGGAGGAGCCGGTGACCGGGATGCGGATGCAGGCCGAGCGGTTGCAGGCCGAGTAGACCAGGTTGACCGGCGCCTCAAGCCGGGGACCAGGCGGTGGAAGGAGTTCACCGACGGGTTGGTGAAGGCCAGCAGCGCTGGGCGTGGGCCAGGATCCCACCGATGTACCAGCGGGCGAGGTCCGAGAGCTGGCCGTAGCCCCGCTCGTCGAAGAACAGCGGCTTGCCGTCCTTCCACAGCGAGTGGTGTGCATGCCGAGCCGTTGTCGCCGAAGATCGGCTTTGGGCATGAAGGTGGCTGTCTTACCGTTGCGCCAGGCCTCGTTCTTGATGATGTACTTGAACTTTCATCATGTCAGTCGCCCGCGGCGAGCAGGGAGCTGAATCGGTAGTTGATCTCCTGCTGTCCGGCAGTGCCGACCTCGTGATGAGCCCGTTCGATCTCCAGTCCGGAGGCGAGGCAGGTACGACCATGCGGTCCCGGATATCGGCCATCTGATCGTTGGGGAGACGGGGAAGTAGCCGCCCTTGAAAGCAGTCTGTACCCCTGTTGCCGCCCTCCTCCTCTCGCCCGGTGTTCCAGGCCGCCCTCGCAGGAGTCGATGGCGTAGAAGGACTCGGCTGGTGAGGCCTCGTAGCGCACCGAGTCGAAGAGGTAGAACTCGGCCTCGGCCCCGATGTAGCAGGTGTCAGCGATTCCGGTGGAGCGCAGGTAGTCCTCGGCCTTGGCGGCGATCGAGCGGGGTCGCGGGAGTAGACCTCGTCCGTGAAGGGATCGACGATCGAGAAGTTGACGACCAGGGTCTTCCCTCGCGGAACGGGTCCAGGAATGCGGTGGTCACATCGGGGAACCAGCTTCATATCTGACTCGTGGATCGCGGTGAAGCCTCGGATCGATGAGCCGTCAAACATCAGGCCGTCAGTGAGTGCCTCATCCTGAAGGCCGCCACAGGAATGAGTGAAGTGCTGCATGACGCCGGGTAGGGTCACAGAACCGCACATCGACCAGCGCGACATTCTCCTTCTCGATGAACGTCAGTGCCTCGGATGCGATCCTTGAACATATCTCCTCCAGGTGGGAACGGCGCACATACTCCACACGTATGCACTGCGGCTGACAGCGGTCACATATTGACGCTACCGTGACAAAGGAATGGCGTCAGTGTTGCCTGAGTGTTTCGCCTGTTCATCGCTGGGCCTCAGTGACTCGGCAGGGCTCTGAGTGATGGGAGATGGAGGTGGGAGCGGGTGCTGAGAGAGTCAGCGCCCGCGCATGGCACGGCGGTCGGGGCGGACCCGATTGGGATCGATGTGCTTGGGGATCGGCAGGTTCTTGCCGGCCATCGACGTCAGACGCTTGGAGACCTGCGTGATCTCGCTGTCAGTCAGTGACGTGGGCTTGGTCGGGAGCTGGCGCAGTGTCTTGGACAGGTCGGTCAGGCGTACCTGGCCGGCGTCAGTGCCCACCTGAAGGGTGTGGATGGGAACGGTCGACAGCAGCCGATGGACCTTGCGCTCCTCCTCGGCCAACATGCGTCGGGTGCGGGTGCTGGGTCCCTCCGCGATGAGAACGACACCGGGGCGTCCCACCAGCCGCCACACGAGGTCCTGGTCCTTGGTGAAGGCCACGGGCTCGGGCTCCACAAACCAGCCCCGACCGATCTGGTCCAGAACGGCCTTCGCCGCTCCTGGCATTCCCTCGATCTGGGAGAAGGAAGCACGGCGCACCACGACTGACAGAATGACCATGTCGATCGTGAGCGCCATGAGGATGCCCACCATCAGCCAGTACCACAGGGACAGTCCGTAGCCGAAGGAGACAGCGGCCCCCAGGGCGAGGCAGGTGGCGAGTACCGCCAGCATCACCCATCCGATCCACGGGTAGCTCCGCCGCGAGATCGTGTAGGAGTCCTTGATGTTCTGAAGGTACTGAGCCAGCCGGCGCTTCTTCTTCGGCTGGGGGGACTGGGCACTACTCACGGGCACACCATAGACGACGTTGGTGCGCCGGCACACATGGTCTCGCCGTCAGCGTGGCAGGCCGGTGCGCACCGGGAACCCGGTCGGCTGCGTGGGACCCGCGCCTCGCCTTCAGCAGGCGGCGGCGAGGTGGGGGTGGGCCCCTAGCAGGGCCGACGCCTCCTGGCGGGCGGTGGCCGGCTCGGCGAGCTGCGAGAGGTGCTCGGGGATGGGGCGGCCGCGCTTGACCATGGCCCGTCCCCACAGCATGCCGGCGCGGTAGGAGGAACGCACCATGGGGCCGCTCATGACGGCGGCGAACCCGATCTCCTCGGCCAGGCGGCTGAGATCCACGAACTCCTGGGGTTTGACCCAGCGGTCAACGGGGTGGTGCAGCTTGGAGGGGCGCAGGTACTGGGTGATGGTGAGGATGTCGCAGCGCGCCTCCACCAGGGCGGACATGGCCGCCTCGATCTCGTCACGGGTCTCGCCCATGCCCAGGATGAGGTTGGACTTGGTGACCAGTCCTGCCTCCGCGGCGGCCGTGATGACGTCGAGGCTGCCCTGGTAGGAGAAGGCCGGCCGGATCCGCTTGAAGATGCGCGGGACCGTCTCCAGGTTGTGGCCGAGAACCTCGGGGCGCGAGGAGAAGACGTCCTCAAGCGCGTCGGGGTTTCCCTTGAAGTCGGGGATGAGCAGCTCGACACCGGTGCCCGGCGAGAGCTCGTGCACCTGGCGGGCGGTCTCGGCGTAGAGCCAGGCGCCGCCGTCGGGACGGTCGTCGCGGGCCACCCCGGTGACGGTGGCGTAGCGCAGGTCCATCTCCTTGATCGAGACCGCCACGCGCCGGGGCTCATCGACGTCGTACTCGGTGGGGCGTCCGGTGGCGATGTCGCAGAAGTCGCAGCGTCGGGTGCACATCTCGCCGCCCACCAGGAAGGTGGCCTCACGGTCGTTCCAGCACTCGTAGATGTTGGGGCAGTTGGCCTCAGCACACACCGTGTGCAGGCTCTTCTCCCTCACCAGGCCGCGGACCTCCTGGTAGGTGTCGGAGACGACGGCGCGGGTGCGCAGCCAGTCGGGCTTGGACTCAATGGGGGTCTGGGCATTGCGCGCCTCAACCCGCAAGAGCTTACGTCCCTCAGGGGCCACGGTGGTGCTCACGTCTACCTCTCCTCGCTGACGACGGTTCCACGGGGAGTCTAGTACTCTCCCGAGGTTTATAGGACCTCCGGCCTAGGAGTGAGGCCTGTTGTCACGTGGCATCCGCCACCAAGGGGGCCAGGTGGCTCTCCAGGGCGGATACCAAGGCGTCCGCAGGAGCGCCGGTCGCCAGGTGCTGGCCGGTCTCCGCGGCCAGTGAGGTCACTCCGGCGTCGTCGATTCCGCAGGGAATGATGCGATCCAGGGAGAAGGCCTCCAGGTCGGGATCGACGTTCAGGCCGATCCCGTGCATGGTCACGCCGCGGGCGACCCTCACCCCCAGGGCGCAGATCTTGCGCTCGGGGCGCGCAAGCCGATCCTCCCGGCCCGCGGCTTCAGGATCGGCCGGCAGCCAGACCCCGGAGCGTCCCTCGACGCGGATCGTCTCCAGACCGTAGAGGCCGCACAGGTCGATCACGGCGGCCTCCAGGGCCCGTACGTAGCGGATGACGTCAATGGGCTGGGCCAGGCGCAGGATCGGGTACACGGTCAGCTGTCCAGGCCCGTGCCAGGTGGTCTTGCCGCCACGGTCCACGTCGACCACCGGTACGTGACCGGGCTCGACGACGTCGGCGCTGGGCCGCTCCCAGGGTGGGCCCTCCCTGCCGACGGTGTAGACCGGTTCGTGCTCCACGAGCAGCAGGGTGGAGGGCCGTCGTCCCTCGGCGACCTCGCCGTGAACATCCCTCTGCCGCTGCCATCCCTCATGGAAGGGGATGAGCCGGGAACCGAGCTCCATGTCCTCACGCAGCACGGGCGCAGTCTACGTGACCACAACCGGCACCCGGACCCGAGTTATCCACAGGCCGGTCGAAAGGGGCTGGTCATCACAGTGCGCCGTGATGACCATGGAGTGCATGAGCCCTGACGACGTGCCCCACCCCGCCGACCGCCCCGGAGATGCAGCCTCCCACCGTACCCGGCCCCGACGCCGTCCCGTACCTCGCCGGCGACTCGGCCGCTCCGCGCGGATGCCCTCACGCCGGCTCACTGCCTCCCTCAGACGCGGAGCCGAGCATTCCCGATTCGGCGCTTGGCGCCCTGTCGCAGCAGGGCTACACCGTCGGTGAGGTCATGGGGCGCTCCACTGCCCCCAGCGCCCCTCGCCGTGGCCTGGATGCGCAGGGACGCCATGTGGTCATCCGGGTCGTCGACCTGCCCCGCGGGCGCGCTGGAGCCTTGGTCCTACGGCGCTTGGCCGATCTGCGCGTCCTGCGCCACCCCGGCCTGGTCACCGTGCGGGAAGTGGTCTCGCTGCCCGAGCACCGGGCGGGCGTCATCATGGACCTCGTCGACGGGGCGGGACTCGACGTGGTCCTGGGGGCGCGAGGACGGCTGAATGTCTCCTGGCTGGCCACGCTCCTGGACGTTCTGGGCTCGGCACTGGCCTACCTGCACGAGCACGGAGCGACCCACGGGGACGTGTCGAGCGGCAACGTCCTGGTGACCGCCGATGGACACCCGGTCCTCGTCGACCTGCTGGGCTCCGTCATGGAGACGGGCACGCAGGAGTATGCCGCACCGGAACGCCTCGCCGGTGCCCCGCCTTCCGCGGCAGGTGACGTCTACGCCCTGGCCCGCCTGCTGACCGAGTGCTCGGGACAGGGCGGTACCGCCTCCCGGCGCCTGGCGGGAATCCTGGCTGATGCCCTGGCCGAGGACCCCGCAGACCGCCCCACCGCCCGGGACCTGGCGGCCCGGGCACCTCAGCTGGGGCAGGCCTCACCCATCGAGCTGCCCGACGGCGCCCGCCTGGCTGCCGGCTCCCTGCGAGCAGCAGCCCGCACCTCGACCCGCACGGTCGGCTCCAGGCTCAGCCCTAGGGGGAGGGCGGGTTACCGACTGAGGATGAAGGGCGAAGCCCGGAAGGAGGTCGGTAGTGCCAACCGCGCTGGGCGAGAACCCGCGGCCATACGCTGGGGAGAAGGGCAGGAGCGGGCGTAGACACGCGCGCGTCTGGGGACTCGCGGCGGTGGCGCTGCTGGTCATCAGCCTGGCTGCCTGGGGGCCGGCCAAAGCCCTGGTGACGCACAGGCCCGCGTGGGCGCTCGGCGCAGTCACAGGCCCGTCAAGCCCTGCGCGATCGTCGGCGTCCGCCCGCGTTGGTGCCCTTCCTGCAGGCAGTCCATCTCCCGCCACCACCGGGAGCCCAACCGCGAGGGCGTCGACGCCGACTCCTGGAGGGACGGAGCCGGCGACATGGTCAGCGTCGTCGTCGGACTGGCCGATGCTCGCGACCGGGCTCTCATGGCCGGTGATGCCATCGCTCTGGCGGCTACGACAGTACCTGGCTCGCCCGCAGCGCAGGCTGACACTCAGGTTCTCACCGAGTTGCTCGACTCCGGCGAAGGCGTCAGGGAGCTGCACACCTCCGTCAGCCAGGTCGCTGAGGTGAGGCTGCCTGATGACGCGGAGGAGCAGGCTCGCGCGAGAGCGTTGCAGGT